>Ga0116143_10001328_pt1 | contig 30347 bp, 24 predicted proteins | sample AD_UKC034_MetaG_FD_89745 | JGI IMG/M metagenome (GOLD analysis project Ga0116143, IMG submission 89745) | Active sludge microbial communities of municipal wastewater-treating anaerobic digesters from USA - AD_UKC034_MetaG | ecosystem: Engineered > Bioreactor > Anaerobic > Digestate | place: USA... | reverse complement strand
TGCTTTGTTGCTAACGGACGGCGGTATGAAATCGTTGGGGATTGCGGGCTACTTTCCTGTCCAGTTAAACCGAACTTGATGCGGGGCAGAATGTTTGCATAACCACTTAAACCCCAATGTTTTATACCGCTTGTTAGCGTTTCGTTGTTTATTTTTCCAGTCAATTTATCTTTCATTTTTGCTGCATCTTTTCTGTCTGCCGTGCGTTGGGGTAGGCAAGCTCTTTTGCAGGTTTTGGTCTTAGCGTTGGCTGGTGCGACCTGCAAATGTGCTTGACTATGAAGCGTTGGCAATTTGACTCGTTCAAAAGAAATTTATTTTATGAATAGCTTTCTTAAGTTTTACTTCCAATCTACAATAATGAGCCTTATGTTCTCGATAAAATCCAGCATCAATAACATTATAAGTTTCACACATTAAATCATCATTTGTCACAAATCTGTCATATGTAAAATATTCTTCCTTAATTTCAGTGATCATATTTTTCGATTGTGTTTTAAACGAAATGTCTAATTGCTCATTTAAAGAGTTAATTTGAATTTCTAAGTTATTAAACAAACGAATTATATCATCTTTGTCTTCTCTTTTTATTGTGCCATTAATATTGCATTTAACAATTAACTCTTTAATTAAGGAAAGATTATTGATAACAGATTTAACTTCTTCAGATAAAAATGCTTTAATGGCTCTTTTATCATCAATTGATTTTTTTACTATAAATGGTATAGATAAAGCAATTGATAAGGTAAGGAATAGATTAAAGACTTCATAAACTTTTAATTTATTGTCAAATACAATTAGAGGGAAGTCTGATAATAAAAATCCTATAATTAAACCCAGCAAGAGGGTCATTACACCTACAACAGTGTATTTGCTCCAAAATATTTTTCTAATCATTTTTTTTGTGGGTTTTTAATTTCAAAAATTATTTTCTCTTTTCTCAATGGGTTATCATCTGATTCGAATATTATATGCTTTAAAACCAAAGCAGATGATTTTTCGAGTGATAGTTTCCCAAATGAGCCCGAAACAAAAGATGAAGGATAACCCATCACACCATCTAAAACTATTTTTAAAATATAATTGCCAGCGACTGCTTTTTCAAAACGTGGTTTTAAGAAATCCTTTAGAAAAGTTTCTCCAGAATACTTGCTACCATCCTTTAAATATCTTGCACCAGGAGTTTTAGTAAATTCCTTTGCAATAATTAGAGTGTCTTTAATTTCCATTGTTTATTATGTTTTGAAGTTCCCAATATAAGAAAGTACCGTTAATATTTGTGTTAAGTTGCCACTTTTCACCTGTTTTCACATTAATTTTCACATCATTTGCAATAATAAAAAATCTTTTAAAGTAATCAGTTCGAGCGTATTCAACAATTTGAGGTATTCCTTTGCCTCGTATTTGATTATCTTCGTCAATACGTGATTGGATTTTTCCATTTAACAAATCGTCAACTAATTGAATATTAGGCAGCATGTTTATACTTTTAAAAAATTTTCTAACAAGACCATTGGCAACTAAACTGCTAAAAATACCCACTCCTAAATCAACAAATGAATATTTTGTGATTTTTTCTTCAGGGTCATTATATACATAAAGCCACCAATTACAGTTACCATATTTATTAAGACTTGCATGGTTATTTGTATTTTGCATACACTCAATTAAAGTGTCGTAAACAGGATCAGTGTCTTTCATTGACAAACCAGTATGATGTATGCCTCTGTAAACTGCTTCTCCAGCAATTTCTGGTTCAACAATGTTATTTGTTTCACGATGAAGCAAATTAAACTCATTATTACCCTTACCTTTATTTACGGATTTTGTTGCTACAAAGTCATAAAAGCCTGATTCTTCAAAAAGTTTTTTCAAATTCTCTTTTCGTGGTGCATTTCCTCTAAACTTATGTTTACCACTTATGAATGCAATGAATAAAGCAATAGCGTCAGAAGTCATTACTTCAACATTAGTTTTGTCAAAATTAACTCCTCTCTTTTGCTTAAAATATTTTTCAGAGTCTTTTAGATATTTAAGGACTTCTTCTGTATTGTCAATAAAAGAAAAATTTGTTGGAGCAGGCAATAGCTTAAATGTTTTTTTCTGTTTTTTATCTTCATAATCAAACAATTTCTCATGAAGCTTTAATTTCTTTTTAGGTTTATTCCCTTTCTTCGCTTTGGAGAGTTTTCTGATTGCTTTATCTGAACGTCTTTTTAAATGATTTTTCCATTTATTTTGTGTATAAACTTTTTTCATATGCTTATAAGATACTCTCCGTATTACTTAGGCTATCTCATCATTAATAATTCTCTATCAATTCCTCTTATATATTCCCATTTGTCTGTGTGATATTTATTTGCAATCTCTGTCAAGTCCGAAATATTGTAATAAGAAAAAATTGTTTTATCTAAGTTCTTAATATTAATCTGTTTTGTATGATTCACAACAGCATATAATTCTAAAATGTCAGCGATTTGCTCTGATGTCAAATTAATTTTATTTATCTGTTCGTAATTATTTAGTGATTTTGCTTCTAGTATACCAAAATCTGACAATGTTTTTAAAAAAGCTCTTGTTGAACGTTTTACAATTTCAGTGTCTCCATAAGATTCGGTCATTTTTTTTGTCAATGCAACCGAACTTACAATTTGAGAAGCATCAAAGATTCTGTAAAACATTTGTGTAAAGTATTTCAAAATCTCATAATCGAGAATAAACATCGCCATATAGATTGGTTTCATGTATTCAAAATCATGTTTTTTACTTAATTCAATTATTAAATTGCTTTCAATTTTTGTTTTACTCTCTTGAAAACTATAAATAAAAGTGCGGAATAAAACCGTTCTTGTTTTTCTTCTTCCGTCTTTTCCTGTTAGCTCAACTGCGATTTCGTTATAAGCATCATAGAAGTCTTCTGGTTTAGTTCCAACTTCAATATTTTTTAGCGTTTTATATATCCACTCTGGTTTCAGTGGTCTATCATATCCCATCATACTTTTGTCAATTTTATATACGGTACAACCATTTCTTCAACTGTTATTCCACCGTGATTTACTTCTATTTGATTTTTGTTGGCAAACATAGTTCTGCCTTCCGGTAATACTAATAATTTGTCATCAACAAAAGGAATTTTTATCTTCCGTTCATTAATTAAGTCTTTGGTTTCTTTATTTACAATTACTGCTCTTTTTGCAAAATCATCTGATAAATATTTTTCAACACGTTTGCCATTCCCTTTTGCCACAACTGAACCGTGGTCTGAGCAGATATAAATTTGAAAATCGCTTTCAATTAAAGTTTGAAAATCTTTAACTACAGTCGATTTTTCAAGATATGCCAATACCGATTGAAAATAGATTTCCTTGCTTTCGGTATTTGGTGGAAACTGTGCCGAGTGGCTTAAGTCATCAAAGAAACCATACAAAATACTGATGTATTCGTACCCTAGAAGCGTATTAGAAGAAATCCCATCTCCTTCAACGTAATACTTGGTTTGTTTGCTACTGAAAAAATTGGCAAACTCTTTTTCTTCTGTTTTTCTGCCTGGATATTTCAAATTATACACATCTGTATTTCCCTGAAATATTGCCGAACGAGAAATTGATGTCAAAGATGGTAGCAGCGAAAATATTGGAGTTTCTTCAAAGTTAAAACCATGTTTTGACAAATACTCTTTTAGCAAATTCCATTCTGCATAACCCATGCAATCGAAACAAATTAGTGCAACTTTGTTTTGGCTGGCAACTTTAATATTAGCAAAAATTTTATCAACGGTTTTGGGCTGTTTATCGGTTGAAGCATAGAATGCTTGCTCCATACCATTTGAGTTGATAAACGCATCTGAAAACGCATCTATTTGCGGAATTAATCTTTGATAATCGGCATTGTTGGTTTTAAAGGATTGATAAATTAATTCTCCCCAAAGTTCTGCTAATTCTAAAATATTATTTGTGTTTGGCTCTTTCTCGATTAATGTCTTGATTTTAGCTGAAAGAATAGATAAATATTTTACCGATGTATATTGCTGTGCCTTTTTTAGAATTGCTTCAAAATCATTTGAAGACAAAACCTGATGTTGATTGGTGGAAAAAACATAATCCAGTATCTCAATAATCTGAATTGGCTCCGTATTTCTCAATGCCTTATGAATATTGCCGTTTAATGGCAAATCTTTATGTGTAAAAACAATGTGCTCTACTTTATTTTGAATAAAAGCAGGAATATCTTGTTTTGTGGTGATTATAAGTACTTGTTTATTGTAATCAACCAATGGACGAATTTTTGCAAAATCATCTGTAAAATTAACTTCAACACTTTTAGCAGCAAGCCATGACAAGAAAACATCGGAATACAAAATCCCGGTTTGGTCGGTAACCAAACGAGGTAAATTGTTTTGGTAGTTCAGTTTTATGTCTATAAAATCTTGCCAGTCCATAGTTTATTGTATTCCTTCAATCATTATTTCGGCAGCTTCAACAAAGTCGTTTAATTCTCCACTATTTTCGAGTATAGAACTATCTAACTTTTTGGCAATGCTTAAAATATCTGCAAAGCGTTTTTCTTTATAGCACAACTCAAAACCATAGGCGATGGCTTCTTTACGTACTAATTTTATTTTTCCTTTTTGAGTTTGAACTTCTACCAAAAGTGTTTCAAATTCACGTTTCAATTTTTTTTGTCGTTTCTCGGTTATGAAATTATGCTCTGTTTCACTTTGTGGTCTGCGGAATTTACCATCTTCTGAAATAAAACTTTGTTCTAACATTTCTTTTAATTCCGGCACTTCATCCCCTTCAATATTTGTTGCTAATGGATTAAAGGTTATTGATATATCCGAAAATGATTTAGGTTCTGACATGAAATTGTACAACCAAACTAATGCTGATTTTTCATCGTTTACAAAAAGCAACGAACTACCTGATTTTATTTCGTCCAGACCTTCTAATTTTATTTGCTTTTTATATTCTAAAAAAGCTTCTATCTGGTGTGTTGTAAACCAAAAGCCATCTTCAATAACAAAGTTTTCTTTTAATAATCTATAAAAAGATTTTGCATCATATCTGATTTCATAACCTCTTTGAATATAATACGCCAACATCTTTGAATAAAGCATTTTATCTGTCCGTTCAATAGTAGGTTTTTTGGGCAAATTACTTAAAAACTCTTTGATGAAAGTTATTTCTAAACCTTCCCCTGCTTGTTTTATAAAATTTTCAGAAAAATTGTTGCTTGGCTTAAAAGCAGAAATTACCAAATCATTTTTTACAGCGCCTGCTGATGTGACCTGCTTAAAACTACCCTGTTGTTTATCCAAAACTGTAACTTGAGAAATTATAAAACCAGCTTTAGCCATTGCTTCTTGAATCGCATTCCAAACCGATGATTTTGAGTTATGAAATTCTACGGTTATCCATCTATTTGGCTTTAAAACTCGATAATATTCTCTGAACGACTTTAACATTAAGTTATGATAGTCAATTAATTTTTTATCTAACACTCTTGATATTATTGCCTCTGATTGATTATTTGTAAAAATCTTCAACCAACTTTCCCAAATAAAATTCAAATTTGAATACATTAAATTATCACCAAAAGGCGGGTCCGTGAAGATATAATCTATTGTGTCAGATTCAATAGAAAGATTATCACATGAAGTAACTTGAACAAATGCAGGTGACGACAATTGTTTAAATGCAGCTAACAATTTCTTTAATTTATTTTCATAAGCGACAAAAACATTTGCCTCATTTGTTAAAGATGATATGTATAAAGTTCCACTTAATGGGTTATATGGGAAAGAAACATCAGGTCTGTAACGATTTAATTTACTAAGATTTACCAATTGAGATGTAAACAAAAGTATTTCACTATTATTTGTGCATTTTGCAAATAATTCTGACAATACAATCAAGGTGCGTTTTGTAAATAAATGATGAACATGTGTTAACCCAGTTCTATCATTTCTTCTGCCCTCATCACCTTCTGGCATTCTATAAGTAGGAAACCATTCAGAAATATTAAATTCATTAATTCTTTTAAATACCTTTTCATCTGTTTTATCAGGTTTCTTTATAAATTTTTTCCTTCCAACTTTATAAGAAATCAAAACAGGAACTTGTTTCTTTTGACTTACCTCAGTATTAAGATATTCATCATTAGAAGTTTCAAACACAATTTCGCTTTGTGATTTGGTTATATCTGCTTTACAAGTTGGACATTGATATATTTTATTTACCTTATTTTTATTGTTTACTGCACAATTATAGAAAACGTATTCATTTTTACAAAATGGACACAAATAAACATCACTATATGCAACATAATCAATTTCACCTTTGATATTTTCAGTATGATTTGTCTTATATATCCAATCAAATTTATTTTTTACTTGATTTAATATGTTAGTAGAATTTTGCCTGAAATCCAAAATATTAATAGGATTATTATAATTATAAGCTATAAATGTAGCCACTGGAGATAGGTCAGATAAAATTGCTTTCCTATTAAGTAATTGAGCTGCAACACCAGTCATTCCAGTCCCACAAAATCCATCAAGTACAATATCACCTTCATTCGTATAATGTTCAATATATTTCATAATTGCTTTATGCGGCACTTTTGTATGGTAACTATGGGCGTTATAAATTGGGTCGTTTTTCCCTTCACTCACATCTCCGACAAATGGTTCCCGTTGGTAATTATCCTTTCCTTCGTTATATGGTTTTCCAGCCACTTTAATAAAATCGTTGATATATGGATTGGGGCAGACTGTGTAATATGGTGGCTGTGATAGTGCCAAAATATCTTCATCTGTACCAATAGGAAAACCTTCGATTTTTTTTAGTTCTTCAAGCTTTTCGGCAAGGTCTTTTTTGTAATCAATATTTTTATCCATAAAGTAATAGTGGTTTTTTAGTCAATTTTAAATCTGGTTTCGTCTGATTTTTGTTTTTCCAAATCGTTAAGCACATCAAAAAATGCTTTTCGGATTTGCTCAAAAGTCAATAATTCGTTTTGCTTAAACAGTTCGTTTGTAAGTTTCTCTTTGCTAAGCTTGACAATTTTAATATCAACAAACAGTTTATTTATTGCTTCAATTAGTTGAGATGTAATAGTATCGGGTAATTGAGATTTTTCAATAATCTTTTTAATAGCGGTTTTATGTTCATCAGCAATTTTCACTAACTCCAATTGCTCTGATTTTTTCTTTACTTCAGCAATAGTAGTTTCCGCATATTCATTAAAAATATTCTCGATGGTTTTATCTATCTTTTTACTCTCAGTTGCTATTTCTTTGTAATTCCGTTCCACTTTCATGAAGTTGCTATTTGTATCAAAAGGAACATCGTAAAGTCTTTCAACGTCAACTTTTACAGCCCGCAAATCCAACAAAGAATTCCATAAGTTTATTTTGGATTGCAATTTCTGTTTGATATTGCAATTTGCATTAGAAAGTAACTCCGTTTTTACAAATAAAGGATGCTGTTTGTAATTTTCAAAAACTTTCCAATTTACTTTATTTCCAATCGTATTTTGTAGTGCAGGATAATAAAATTCTGTAACATACAATTTTTTGAAGGCATCAATCTTCCCCGAAATAGGAAAACGTTCACTTAACTGAATAAACTTGTTGAAGTCTTTAACAATAGCAAGAGTATCAGCATAAAAATGTTCTAATTTGTTTTCAATTTGTTCGTCTGTAACAAATTCTTTGTTTGCTCTTAAAATTTCCAGTGCATCATTCATATATTCAAGTCCCTTATGAATATTAGAATTATACTCCAGTAAAGTAGTTTTAAGGTTATCTAATGAAGCAAGCAGTTTAGTGATTTTTGGCAAATCATTTTTTAGATATTCCAAACTATTAAATTTAGCATGATTTGAAATATCGAGTACATGCCAATCAATTGATTTTACTTCATTTAAAATTAATTTTGCACTGTCGATATTAAGATATAATGAAGATTTGCTTTCAAGTTTAGAGATAAGGAAATCAACCGAAGTAATATTATCGGTAATTTCTTTCACTTTGGTTTTATATTCTACAAAAGCTTCGTTGCGGTATTTTTCCTGTAACATCTTAGCGCCATTCAAACCCAAAGCATTTAAAAGATTTTGAGCAAAGTCATAGGATAAATCATCTTTTTTTACAACATAAACAATGTTCTCGAATTGCCCGATACTTTTGAATTTTTCTTTGATGTTCGAAATGTCAATTTCATCTCCACCACGTCCCTTTAGTGTTACTTTCCCTAAAGTTGTAAGCACAATCAATAAAAAATAAACAATTTCAGGTTCAAGACCGTAAGGTGTTTTATTTAACTCAGCAACAATCTCTTTATTAATGTCAACCACTTTTCCGTTTTTAGCATTAACGGTAGTTAAAATGAGTTGTGTAATTTTATTTGAACTTACATCAGGGTCGCCATTTTCATTTAATAAATTAAGAGTATTCAAAAAGTTTTTACTTCGAAGTGATAAAGCTCTAAAATTACCGTTTGATACTTCCTGACTAATGTGCGTTAATGTTGAAACAATATTGTTAGATGATAATGTTTCAGCATATTTTGGATGCTCTGGAAACTCTGCATTAAAAAGTTTGTCAAATAATTTTTCTTTTAATTCTGAAATTATTTCGGAAAGGTTATTAAAATCTTTGCCAAGTGTTGATTTTATTGATATTTTTTCGCCATTTAAATCTGCTTCTGCAATATTTTGCACCCACATTGCAATGCGATACTTAATTCCTGGAACAACAACACCTGCTGGATTTCTAAACCCGTTAACCGTATCGCTTAGTCTTTTGCTCATAGCAGAAACCAACATGTTTTTACCAATGAGCGATTTTATTGCAACAATTTTTTTTATGACTTCAACATTCTCTTGCTTACCAATATTTAATTTAATGTTGAGTTGATTATCAGCATATTTTAAAGGCTTTTTGCTACTAAATGGCGAAATGAAGTTGATAACATAATCAGCTTTTTCAATAGATAATATTTCTTGACCTTTTCGTTGAAAAACAATTAAACCTTTACGGTAAGATTTAACAGACATCCAAGTGGCTTCATCAATAAAAATATTTGGACTGTTCTTATAATGCTCGCTATCAAGAATCTCCTTTATCTGTTCAAACAAAACAGTTTCCTGTTTGTCTTCATCGCCTCCAACTGCAACAATTTCATTTTCAATACGCTCATCGGGGTCTTGTCCATCAATTGCAGGGTCAAATTTAAAATAGTCATTACCTGTGGCTTCGTCTTTTACAACTTTTATGTAAAAACCATCGGTAATATTTTTTATCTTTTTAATAATCATTGCAACTTGCATGAATGCCTCAAAAGCATTGTTTTCAGGTATTATCAATAATTGTTCTGCAAGTTCTTTTGCTGTAGCACCGTTTTGTCCTTTGCTCCAAAGTGAATAAACAGCAAGTCCTTTAATTAATTTAATAGCATCAATATGTAGTTTTTCTTCAAGATTTGCTGATATTTTTTGAACAACAATATTTACAGTTTTAACTAAATCGTAAATGCCTTCAAGGTTTCTGTTATTGGGATTATTTGCGAGAATATCATAAATTCTGTCGAAAGTGAAAAAGTAAGGGAATGGTCTGTCTATCACATATTTTAATTCAGTTTGTGCAAACTGAATAATACCCCTTTTTTCAAAATATGGTAGTTCATGAAATAGGTTTAATAAACCCGGAGTAAAAGGAAATAATTCAATGTATTCGTCTTGTTTATTGGCAACATCTTCTATTTTGTCAATAAAAGGTTTTAATTTACTACCAATTTCAATTTCCTGTTCTTTAGTTTTTGGTACAATTCTTTGAGAAATAACTTTCTTAACCGCTTCTCTTCGGATAATAATATTTTGGAATCTTTCGCTTATTCGAGCTTCATCTCCTGCAATTTCCTTTAGTTTTGGACTTGAATAAATATCCTCCTGCATAGAAATAGCCAATAGTAAATCCTGGTCCTGACATACTTGTGCTACAACTCTTAAAAACTGAAAATCTCTTTTAATCTGAAAACTTTGTTTTGCTTGTAAAAAGTCCGAAACTTCATCAACTACAACTAATAATCCTTTTGATGGGTCTTTTTCTTTTAAATATGAAATTATATCAGCAAGATGGTCTTTAAAATTTAAAGTTTCATCCTTAGTGTATTTTGGAATTTCTAAACCATAGTTTTTCTTGATTTGTTTTTCAACTTCCCGAAAAAAGAAATAAGATAAATCAACATCTACAGGCTGTAATTCAAACTGAACCGTGAAGAATTTTCGAGCTATTTTATCTGTCGCTTTTTGAACAGTTTGATTTTTAATTAATGGGCGTAATTCAGGATTATTTATTACACTTACTAAAAAGGCAATTAAGTGAGATTTACCACTTCCATAATTACCAATGATTTTCACTGCTTTATGGTTTGGCTTTTTTAGATTATCAAAAAAATCAATTATTTGTTGTTCAAGTCCTTCAGAAATGATATAACTTGAAACCAATTCTTTTTGCAGTTCTCCTTGCTGTAAATCAGTATCAATATCAACTACATCCTTTATTTCAGTATAATTAAAAAGTTTACCAATTGCATTGTCGGGCAAATCTTCAGGCTTAAGATATTTCCCAAATGAATCATTTACAACACTTTTATAGTTTTCTTCAATATCCTTTATGTTGGTAAGAAGAATATCGTTAATGTCTTTATCGTAATGCTCTTCCGTTCCTGCTTGTCCGTAAGAAACACGATTGCTTATTACTTGCTCATCTTCGAGAAATAATACACTGCTTTTATTCCTTGAATTGTATTTGAAAGCACCAACAGGCGAAATTCTTGTAAATGATTTATGATATAAAATACTCGCATTTGTCAATATAATTTTATCAGGCTTAGTAAGAAACCACTCTTTAATTTTCTGACCAATGTCATGGCTTGGTTCATTTTCATCATCCAATTCCTTGTATAAGAAATCTAATTCTTTTGCAACGTCAATTAATTGATATTCCTTTTCTTGTAAATATTTAATAATATTCTCTTTCTTATCATTGTTTTTTCCAACAATAGCCCATAGTTTAAATCTTAGGCTATTTGCCAAAGAAAGATAAGTATCAATGTGTTTGCTGTGATATTCCATAATTATTTATTTTCTTTTCGTTCAATTAATAGGTCTTTAACTTCCACGTTGAGTATTTCAGCAATTTCATACAAAACTTCAAGTCTTGGCTGTTGTCTATTTTGCACATATCCGTTTACAACATTGTAGCTTTTACCCAGTCTTTCTGCCAACCAAGTTTGTTTTATTCCCTTTTCTTCAAGTACTTCTTTAATTCTATTCATTTTTTAAAAAGTCAGTCTGCAAAAATAGAGTTTTTATATCAAATTTCATTATAAAAAATGTTTGAATTTTCAACGGTCTGTCTGTGCGTTGGGAAAATGAAGGCTCTTTTGGCTTTGCGAAGCGTTGGCTTTTGTGTCGGGCAAAGACAAATGTGCCTGAATGTGCGGTGGGTTTTCCTTTTCTTTGTCCTTATGCAGCAAAAATTCCTTTGTCATTCTGTCGTCTGGTTTGTCTTTTTACAATGAACGCTAACGGCTGGCGGTATGAAATCGTTGGGGTTTGCGGGCTACTTTCCTGTCGAGTTACACCGAACTTGATGCGGGGCAGAACGCTCGAATAAACACATAAACCCCAATGTTTTATACCGCTTGTTAGCGTTTCGTTGTTCATTTTCTCTTTATTTTTCTTTCATTTTTGCTACATATTTTTAGTCTACCGTGCGTAGGGGTAGGCAAGCTCTTTTGCAGATTTTGGTCATAGCGGAGGCTGGTGCGACCTGCAAATGTGCTTGACTACGAAGCGTTGGCTTATATGGCTTTAAACAATTGTCCACTAGTAAATATTTTTGTTAAATCAATTGCTTTAATGTTTGTCAAGTCTGATTTGAATTTAACTTCTGAAACTCTTTCAGGAATATTAATTCTTTCAACTTTTGAAATGTCTTGATGTCTGAAAAACCTTAATGAGTTTTTTGCTAAATCATAATCATATTTAATTTTCGTTGTTTGTTCAAAAGTGTTACCAAGTGTTTTTGCAACAATTCTATAAATCTTTTCTTTCAATTCAATTTCTACAATTCGCTTGTCGATTATGTCTAACAAGTCTAGTATATTCAGGCCATTTGAAACTTGTTTAGTAAATATTGAAGCAATGATAACTTGGCTTTCATTTGAAGGATTTAATTGTTCTGCGGTAAAAATGTGAATCCTTTCTAAATTACTACTGCTTTTAACTTCTATCTTTTCTCTGTCTGCATTAAAGTCAAATTTTTCTTCTGGTATATTATGCCAATAATTAATTAATGTTTCAGGGCTTTTACTTTGTTCTATTAAGATAAGTTCAGCCCAAAGCCCTTGAATTGTTTTAGTTGGAGTTTCTGTTAATGACCTAAAAATTTCAACGAAATTTTTAAATGTTTCAAATACTTCCTTCTGAGTTGGATTTTTTGAAAGAGCGTTTAATAGTGATTGTGTAATACCAAGAAAATAGTTTTGTAATGTTTTTTCATTGCTTTTAAATATAATAACAGAATAATTGCCAATTTCGGACTTACCATTTCCAAAAACCTTACATTCAAGATTATGTGTAAGCTCAATATATTTTAACTTTATGTTTTTTTGCGATAAATAGGTTTGGTCTAATTTTGATGAAATTAATACTACTGGAAATCCAAGATAATTTACACCAAGTTTGGCAAATGTGAAATCAGACAATGCCGTAGCATTGAATAATTTTGAATTTTCCGTTTGCGGTATTTCTATTTCTAAAAAAACATCTATCAAATTCATATATTGTCGGGTTGTCTAATGATGTCTTTACCAATTGTTTCAGGTATCCAAATAGCAAGACTTACCAAATCATTGTAAACCTCATTTCCATTTTCATCTAAAATTGGATTACCGCTTACATCAGTAAGATTTAACCTGTGAATTTGTATTGTAACCTTATCTTGACATTTTATATTTCTATCTCCAATATAAACTTCGCCTTTTCTTAATCTCCCGTTTGTGGTAGGTTGTTCCCCTTGAAAAAGTTGCTGAATATTGTCGTTTTGGTTTAATCTACGTTGTCTAATTGTTTGGGCGATTGTATTATTCTCAAGTTTTGAACTCATCAAATAAATTAAGCAAGTTTCACTTGGGTTTTCTTGTAAGTAAGAATTTAATAATCCTCTTAAACTTGAATATGTTTGGCTGTCAGTTTCTCTTGTAAACTTTAATCTGTTCAAGAGATGTTTTAAACTTTCCTCAAGTGGTAATTCTGCCTCTAAATGTTTTTGCAAATCGGTTCTTTCTGCATGACCTTGATTGGTTGCAAAACTAATAATATGATTGTTAGTAAATTCAGCAACAACGCTCTTGTTATGAGGGATTAAAGTTTCTGTATCGTGCGGTGCTCCAACAATAAACCATTCTTGTCCAAAATAATCTCTATCAATATCATTGTATAAAATATTTGGTCGTGTAAGTCTTAATATTTGGTCTAAAACAGTTTCTCTGTCCCATTCGTTTAAATGTTTATTGTTTACATCAAATTCCTCTAAACGTTGTCTAACATCTTCTTCGTGTTCTATGATTGCTCTAAAGGCCTCAATATTTGGATTGTCTAACCAAACTCTGCAAAAACCTAAATAAGAACCTTTATACCCAAAAAATCTTGCTCTTTGTAAAGTTGTATCAACTTGTCCTGTAGCCAAAGGTCTTGGCATATACGAAACTGTTAATCCTTCAACGGTAAAACCTCTGTCCATTGCTTGACCGCCAACTAAAATATGAGAATAAAAATCACTCCAACGAATTTCAGGCGTTCTTCCTCGACTAGCATTTATTTCCATAATTCTTGTATTCTTAATGGAATGAAGTAGTCTTGTGTTTGTAAGTTCTTCAAAAGCGGGCAAGTCGTTTACTGTTAAGTTTAAGTCGTTATAAGCTTCCTTAAATTCTCTCAATAATTCGTTTTTTTCTTCTATATCAGCAAGTGAAGAGCTTTGTAAAAGTGTTTTCCAACTTTCGCAAACATTTCTAATCCAAGTGAAGAAAATATTTTGAGAGTTTGTTAATCTTGATGGGTGAACCATCATAGAACGATTACGTTGGTCTCGCTTCATTTCACCTGCAACAACACCCAAAAAGAATATTTTCAAAGCAAAAAGTAAACTTTCAGGTGGCTCGTGAACAGGATTATGATTAGAAGGAATTTCATTATCTGGTATTCTTCTAACTAGATGTGGATTTTGAACAAAAAAGGCGTTACCACCAGTATATCCATTACCTGGTGTTAACAACTTTATAAAATTAGGAGAAAGCCTATCCATAATGTTTATGAATAGATTTGCCTGTGGTGTTGCTGTATATTGTAAAAAAGTGTGATGAGGAAAAATATTTCTTAATTCATTAATTCTTCTGTAAATTGTTGAAACCTCTCCTTCATTTACAGCTTCTCCAGCATTTGCATTGGCTCTTGCTCTTGTATTTAAACTTGCTTGGTCGCTTTCATCATCTATAATTAAAGTTGGTACACCATTAAGATTTAAGTCTGCTAAAAGATTTGTAAGGTTTCTTAAACGACTGCCATTTTTCATAACGGTAATCAACAAGGTTGAGCAATTTTCTCTCGGAAAAGTCTGGTCTGCCCATTGTTCCAATTTCATTTCAATTGTATCTCTATCTTCTTGCGTTCCTGCATTTTTGATAATTGTCCATTTACGGTCAAATCTTGTTTCCACACGCAAGTCCTTTTTCATTCTTTCAAAGGACTGTTCGGAAAGTGGAATTGAAGTACCTGCAATGATTATTACAATTTGATATTGGTTGTCGTTAGCTAAAGCTGCAACAGAAGTAAAAGAAAGGGTTTTGCCACTTTGAACATATCCGATAACCAAACCCGTTTCAATATTTTGATGTTCGTTTGGATTACCACACATTTCCAAAATCTTAAAGGTTTCATCAATTACACGTTCGCCTGTAGTATTTATGTTTCCAGAACTATCTGTAAAACCTTTATGTTTAAGTAACCCTTCTATTTCCTCTCCTTGATAGGGCTGCCATTTTGAGTTGTTTGGATTTGTGTTTCCTGTGATTTCTATTATTTCTGCCATAACTAACTTTGTGAGATTTTTGTAATTAGTTGATTGAAATTTCTACGTATTTCTCCTTGGGTTTTTGCTCCGCTTTCTTTTGCTATAATTTCCGCCAAACCCATTGCTGCTGCCATTTTTAAAATTGGCTCAATTTTTCCATTTTCAGTTCCTGCATACTCAATCATAAAAGGGTGGGTAAGGGAAAGGCGAATTCCAATTTGTTTAACATTTGGTTCTGTTGATTGTTCTTTTATTAAATGTGGACCTACTTCGAGCAAGTCATTTAAAGAAGTGTCATAAGAAAGTTCAATTGAAATAAGCCAATTAATTTTATTAAAGTTTACTTTAAAGGATTTGTAAATTCTTTTTTCGGTTTTAGGCAATTCAATTTCAATATCACTTTCAATTGAGGGATTTTCAAATGTTTCTTTTATTGCTTCTGGAGCTTTTTGTTCAAAATCAGATACTGTTTGACTTAAAGCTTTGATACCGGAATTTCTATAATCAGTATCGTTTGCTCTAGCTCTAAATTTCTCCGCTTGTGTTAATAATGGGAAATTTTCATGTGATAGCTCGTCTTTTAAACATTGCAAAAAAACATCAAGATTTTCATCCCATTGTATTCCTTTTTTTGTGAAAGAAACATCAAATCCTTCCAAATGAAGTTCACCAAAAACCCTCTGAAAACGATAACTATTAGGTGCACCAAAAATGAATTCTGGTCTAAAACCATTATCAAAACTTCCTTCTATTACTCTCCCTCTTCTAAACAGAGCAAAACCAGCTTCGGATGTTGAACCTGTTTCTCTAATTCCTACAAAACCATTAACTGATAACCCATCTTCTAATCCAAAATTAATTTCTCTTTTCCATTTTATTTTTTCTCCGTTTGGGTCGTCATATTTGGGTGCAATGAGAATGTTTGGTTCAGTAAACTGTAGTTCTGTATTATCAACAATTAATTTCAAAATTCCTTTGCGAATAAATTCTCTGTAAATACTTGCTAAATGTGATTTTACTTTCCCAAGTCCTTTTCGTCTTGGCATTTTGTTAACATTCAGTAATTCGATAATTGTGTAATGATAATTTTTATCTGTTGTTTTTGATGTAAATTCCAACTCTTCAAGTTTGTCTTCAAAGATTTTATTCATGTCAAATTTCACAGTTTTTTCTATCGTTTCATTTAATGCTTTTGTTCTTACTATCCAGTAATCAGAAAACCAACAAGATGCAGACTTCATTCCCATTCCAAATTCAGACAAACCAGAAGTGTCGGCTGGAATTTCGGCAGCTCTGAAAGCTCGGCTATAGTTTTCTTGTTCTATTCCTCCTGCATTATCTCGAATTGTTATTTTATTTTCAGGGTCGTTAATTTCTATAATTACTTCTAACTGAAAATTATCTCCGTGAAGTTGTTTTAATTCTTTTTCCTTATTCAAATAGCTTGCAATTGCATTATCTACAAACTCAGCCAAAGCAAACCAAGTTTCATATTCCAAGAATTTAAGAACAGAAAGCATAGAAACATTTGGTCGAATATTTATTTTGTTCTCACTCATACTGTTAAAGATTGTATTACTTTCGTACCATTAATTTTAATTGCCTTTTCTGTCGGTAGATTGTTAGCTGGAACTATTATTAATTGCTTTGCAATTAATTCAACTATATGAGAATTTACTGCGTTTCCAAGTGCTTTGAATGCTGCATTATCATTTTGAGGTAATTTTATACCTTCTAACGATTGTAATTTCATTCCTTCCTCTTTTGTTAAATATCGTTCTTGCCAAGCAATAATCGGAATTTGTGTATTAGTACAAACAAGTGAAGGAAAAAAATCAACTTTTTTAACTCTAATACCAGACGCTCGGAATTGAAGTATATAGTCGGTAATTACTCGATTACTCTCTCCAACATTCCATTCTAGTTTTTGCCAACTTTGAAGGAAGTCTTCCAATCCGCTTTACTACATCATTAATATACCGTTTATTATCCTTATAAAATTGTCTGTTATATCTTATATACCTTTGTTTCCAATCTGGAAACTTTTCTTCAACTCTTGCATAACTTGGAAGATTTGCAAATTGCTCTTCTTTTGTCATCCCTTTTAAACTCTTCCCAAAATTTCCTTTAAATTCAGAAAGTTCAACATCAGAAAGAACAAAAGGATATACATCTTCAAATGGATAAGTAGCCCCAAATTCCATACCCCAAACAGGGAAACCAGGAAGTTTAACATCTAATGGAATATTATTGATAAATTCCTGCCAAAGATTTAAACAATCTTTATTTGCCTGTGGAAGCGATTTTGCGTTTACAGGATTTGATTCTATGAAATTCCTAATATTCAAAAAATCAGTTTTTTGTTTGTCAATTTCAGAAAAACTAAAATGCTGTAAGCCGTCTAAAGAGCCTACGATAAAAATTCTGAGTCTATGCTGGGGTATTCCAAAATCTTGCGGTGAATACAATTCTTGGTCAACGGTATAACCAAGAAGTTCTAAGTCATTTTTCATTGCACGCCATGTTTCTTCATTGTCATGTTTTGCTATGAAAGGAACATTTTCAAGTATAAAATATTTAGGTCTTCGGAATCTTAATATTTTTACAATTTCATCAAATAAAGTCCCTCTATCATCTTCACGTCCAAGCTGTTTTCCAGCTTTTGAAAATGGTTGACAAGGAAATCCTGCACATAAAATGTCGTGTTCTGGTATAGATTCAATATCTTTTTCTACAATTTTTCTAATATCTCCTTTAGCCTCAGTTCCCCAGTTTTCTTGATAAATCTGTCTTAATGTTGGGTCTAGCTCACTAGCAAAGACACATTCATGACCAAGTGCATGTAAAGCCTTATGAAATCCTCCTAACCCTGCAAATAAATCTATAAATCTCATATATTTTATGTCCTAATTCTTAATCCTTTTAATTTGTAAATATCGTTATTTTCTCTGAGGGTTGGCAAAATGAAGGCTCTTTTGGTTGCGAAGCAGTCGCCCGTGCGTTTGGGCAGCCAAATGTGCCTGAATGTGCGTTGGAATTCCGTTTTCTTTTTCGTCTTTATGTAGCAAAAAATTCTTTGTCATTATGTCGTCTGTTTTGTCTTTTTACAATGAACGCTAACGGTTTGCGGTATGTTTTTGTTGCCGATTTCGTAGCACTGTCCTGTCAAGTTACACGAAAGTTTATTAGATGCAGAAACGCTGAAATACACACTATCTCGGCAATAAAATATACCGCCTGTTACCAGCTGGCGTTCTGTCTTCTGTCCTTGTAAACCATTGTCATTATTGATTTTTCGTGTCATTGTCAAGTTGCTTATATGTCTTGTGTCGGCTTGTGCGTTTGGGTATTTTTTATTTTCTAAAGGGGAGGAAATTTTTAATTTTTCTACTTGGGTAGGGCAGGCACACTCTTTGGCAAAGCTTTGGTTTAAGCGCTGGCTTGTGGGGCTTTGACAATGTGTGTGACTGCTGCGTTGGCTCATATTATTTTTTATCCAAGTTTTCTTTTAATATTTCGTCAATTCAGATTCTAAAATAATTTCGTATATTCTCGTATGCTGGTTCATACGCTTTAAATTGTTTATTCAGAGGAAAACATTTTGCGTGAAGAATTGGGATTACATCTTGTGTTCCTCCGGTAACCCGATACCTATTTCCACAAATCAACAGAAAAGGACTTTTTCCATTTGGTTCGTAATAAGGCGGTTTATTTTGAACTCCTATTGTTTTTGGTGTCGATTTTTCAATAAATTCATCGTTTGAATAATATAAACCTAACTTCTGCAACCAGTAATTCACCTGAAGCGACATCGGAAAAATGTATTCAATACTTTGGTTCTCCTCAATTATCCTTTTTATATTCTCAACTCCTGCAATTGCCTTGTCTTCGGGGATGTAAACAGTTTTGCTTTGGGGAGCATGGGGTAAAGCAAAATTGCAAAGATTTGTAATGTATATTTCTTCCGGTTTGATTTTTCCGTTTGTGATATGGGTTATCTGACTATAAGCCGATGCAGCCAAACCATATTTACTTTTAAATGCCCTGTCCTTGATTGTATTGTCGAAAAAATAATTTGCAAACAAAACATATTCTGCCTGTGTGTCTGAAATTTGCAAACGAGGGTCGTGGCCGATTAGTAAAGCCCTTGGTGTATGTTCTTTTGGTTTCCAGTCGAGTGTTTGCATTGTACAATTAATTACTTTGCTTTCAGTTTTGCTCCTAATTCTCCAATCAATTTATCTTTTCCTGCAATTTCTGTATTCAGTCTTGCTATTTCTTTTTCAAGTTTATCAATTGTTTTGTTCTTCTTCACATTTTTCATTTCATCTTTCAGTTTTTCAACAGCGGTTATAGTTGCTTTTAATTCCGCTTCAAACTCCGGTTTTTCAAGGTCGTAATGGCTGAATGGATTCATTATAACGCCACGATGAATTGTAATTTCATGAATTAATGTAGGGTCAAGGTCTGTTTGGGATTCTATGGCTGTCCAAAAGTCTTCGCTTGTTGTCTCTTTTTGGTTTTTGTGATAGCATACAGGGATTTTCTGCTTATCACAAATGGTCTTTACAATTCTTTCAAATTCTGTTCTCAGATAAACGGCTGATGCTTTATAGTCCTTTTCAGTCAGATAATGTTTAGCTCTTTCCAGATAGCCGTTTTCATTAAAGATTACCGGAATTTCAAAATCGTCATCTTTTAATGATTTCGTATAAATCTCAGTATATTTCCACTTCTCAACTCCGAAATAATTTCGCACCAATTCATACCAAACTTTATCGTAAGTGGTCATTATTACCTGAAACTGCTTGTCATTGTCAACTTCAATGAAATGTTTTTTCAAAATATCAAGTAAGGGTAAACGGTTGCTCATATCCAAACCAATGAGTAAATCATCAAGAACAAGGATTTTTAATGCTCCTGTAAGCGGATTTACTTTTATGGATGCCAAATACAAACTTATTGCAAGTGCCGACAACCGGGCTTCATTCAGAAAAAGCTGATGTTTTGGTATTGATTTTTCGAAGAAATCAATTTTTAAATTGATGCTGTTTCCTGATAGTTTTCTTCTGCCTTGGTATTCCACTTTGTCAAATTCCAGCGAAATCTTAACATTTGCACCAAAATATTTCATAAAAGTATTGGTGTCCTGTTCTATATCTTTAAGTAGCTTTTTCAGCCCAGGATTGAATTTTGTTGACAAGTAATTTTTGGTCGCTTCTTGTTGTTTCTTGTCTTGCCGTTTTGTAAAAGTGTCTTTGTAAATATTGAACCACTCACGCCCTAATTCCTTAGTTGAAAATTCATTAATTGAGTTTTGAAGAATGCCGGAGTCATTTGAAATCAAACTGCCCCCAAAGGAATACTCAACTTTTCCAATTAACAAATCGAATAAATCCACTTTATCCTTATGCCCCATGTGAGTACGCAATAAGCTCCGGTAGTCAAAGAAACCTTTTATTTTATTGGCATCGGCAATAAGCGTTTTATCTGCACTGATTATTTCCTTATCGGTTAATTTAAGTTCAAAAGTGGTGGTCTTTGAAGTTTCGGGTGATTCTTTAATATCAACCTTTATGCTGGCTGTATTTTTTTGTGAAGCAGGAACAAAGATGTTTTCTTCAACATCAATTTTACCAACCGAAGATTTCAGAAAATCCTCAAGGGCAGTGAATAATGAACTTTTACCACTGCCGTTTTCGCCATACACCATCAAGTTTTTGCCATCTTTATCAAGGCAAATATGGTGCTCACCGTAAAAAGCACGGTAATTTTTTATGTTAATATCAGTTATTCTCATTTTTCCCTTCTATTATGGCAATCTCCGGTATGGAATTCATATAAAACAGGTTAACTCTAACTGGATGCTCTTTGTCATTCAAGCGGTCAAATACCTTTTTGCAAATCTTCATTTTTTGCTCATCACTCATACTGTCTGTAAACTCTGGCAACTCGCCCAAATGCTTGATGATTTCACGGTTGTGTTTTTTGAGCAATTCAGGAAAATATAACTCGTACACCATGCCGTCTATGATTTGCTCGAAATAGTGATATATGAGTTGTGATTCATTTTCATTAAATATCTCCTGTTTAAGATACAAAACATATTGAACAAGATATTCTATATAGTTTAAAGCATTTGATTTATGCTGAATATCTGGTATTCTTAGATTATTAACCTCATAGCAGTTAACATTGCTATTGGTACTTGATTTCCTGAAAATCCAATTTGTAAGGGTTGAATTGAAAATACCCAAAAGGCTTAATATTGAGATTGCGTTATTTCCCTCTACAGGAATTATATAATTACAAGAATTAGCACAGTAGATGTTTTGAGGAATTAATGTACTAATTATTCTTATCTTATCATTTGCTCCAGAAATGCCTTGCAAAGCAATTCTATTAATATTATGATGATGCGATTTTTTGCTTTTTGAATAATCTTTTAAATATTTGGGCTCATCAACATATTCAATATCCCCTTGGCTTGGAGTTGATGTGGTGAAGTATCTCTGGATTTGAGCACCTTTAACAATTAATGGGTTAGAAGGATTATTTATCATGTATTTTTTATGAAAGGTCATATTTAGTTCACCTTCAAGACAATCAAAATAATCAGAATATTTTGTCACGTTTTGATAATAATAATGATAAATTTTTTTCTCTTCTATTCTCAGGTTAAGAATTATTAATTGTTTTGGGTCGAAAAGTATGATTTCTTCAATTGAAAACTTTGTCAAATATCCTTTTAACATAGTTTTATCATCCCAAAATCTGACAACAAATTCATAATCATTTCCATTAATTGCATGTCTTTTCGATAGTAAAATGCAAACGCTCATTTTAACACTTTCGAATACTCTTTTTTTGGGATTATCTCTTTCTGGGAAAGAGTCTATTGATATAATTCTTTCATTCCTGAAATAGAACTCTCTTAGGTTTCGAGATGAATTATCAGCAAGGAATGAATTTTGAAAAATCTGGCAATTAATCCCATTTTCTTGAAGAAGTTCATGTGTTTTAGCCAAGAATAACTCAAAAGAGTTTATTTTTCCTCCCTTACATTTTTGATATATTTCAAAATTTAGGATGTCTTCAATTTCTTCCTTTTTACTTCCTTGATATACATCATAAGGTGGATTACCAATCACAATATCAAATCCTCCCTTCCCATTCACCAAATATGGATTAAGTACTTCCGGGAAGTCCAGTTTCCAGTCGAAATGATTAAACGGTTCATCGGAATGTTGAAGCAGGTGTTTCAGTTTGCTGATTAAATTGTTAAACCAGCTATTTGCAACTCCCGTTCGGTATTGTGCTTTATATCGGCAGCCGTAGGCATAAAGCCACCTTTTTGCTCGGTTTTGCTTATGTACAATTCTTTGTTAAACGAGAGTTGGTTTATGAGCAATTCAATTTTCAGGTTGCGAATTTCTACCTGTAGTTTTTTCTTGTTTTTGTTGTTGGGGTTAAAGTAGTGCTTTTGCTTGTCAGCCAATTCAACCAGCAAACGCTGTACATTCTTTACATACTCGTCAGCTTTCCCTATGCTTTGCTTGCGTTCCCAGTCAATCTCCACTATCTCACCATCAAATTTGCTAATCAGGCTATTACCCACCACAATTTTGTAATCGAGGTTGGGCAGGGCTTTGGGCTTTTCTTCGTCCACCACCAAACTCAGCCAGAAACGCAAACGGGCAATATCCACCGCACCTTTTTCAATGTCCACCCCGTAAATAGAGTTTTGAATAATGTTCAGCTTGGTTTCGGCAGGCTTCCACGGCTTGCCTGTTTCGTAAGCAATAAGTTCTTTAACACTGAAAATTTCCTGTAACAATCCCATAGGAAACGCACCGGAACCGATTGCCGGGTCGCATATTTTTACATTGTCGAGGGCTTTTTCAAGTTCTGCCAGTTCGGGTTTCAGAACTTCGTCAACCACCTTGTGTTTCAACAAGTGATTTACAGCTTCTCTTTCGGCAACTTCATCTTTAATCTGCAAAGTGGTACACAAGTATTCAGTTAAACTTTCCTGGCACATATAATGGACAATTTCCTTGGGCGTATAAAAAGCGCCTTTGTCTTTGTTGTCTTCGAGCAGGTTTTCGAATATATGTCCCAGCATTTCGGGGTCAACAGCTATGGTATGATCATCGGGACTGTCTTCGTAAATGGTGAAGTTAAAGGCATCCAGAAAGTCGAGAAAACCACGGGCATTCCCTTTGTTGTTTTTAGTGAGTATGGTATCTTCAAAATAGGGGTTATGGAAAAGTTTTGATTTAAAAGTAAGCAAATGTTCGTCAAACTCTTCTTTGTCGAACAAGCCACCATTTAGGAAAGGAACTTTCATGGTTTTTCCATCGGGCATTTTAAAATCATCGTTTGCCCTTTCCTTGTTTAAAGTATCAAAGAAAAGCACCGTTAACCAGTTGCTGTAAAAAATATCGTTTCCTCCCGATTTGTTAAAGAGTTGTTTGATAAAATCGCCCAGACCATCGGAGTAATTGATATCGCTTGCACCCAACCATCCTTTTTTCTGAACGAAGTATAAAAACACAATACGCCCGAGCAATTTCTTTACAAAATCGCGGATGGGTTTACTGGCTTTATCCTTTTCCTGCTGTGTGGCATTGGTAGGGAAGGAAATATTGAAAACGGATTTACGGTAGTTTGATTCCTGCAGATAATTACAAAAATTTTGATAATGCAGGGTGTATTCATCAAAGAATGCTTTGCTAAGTTTTTCAACAGAGAAGGCATTGACAAGGGTTTGAAACGAAATTTCCTTTTCGATGCTCAGTACTTCAAAACGTTCGGCAGCTGTTTTGCAGGTTTCCGAAGGGCCTAATAAAAAAGTGTATCGTTTAGCGTTGGTGGTTTTTTCTTTCACCCCTTTTTCGGTCAGCACACTGTCTTTAGCAACTAATGTAAGTCGCCAGACATTTTTATTAGTATGTGCAACAAAATTGATTAAAGCCGCTTGTCCGGATGTAAGCAATTTTCGAACATATTGCTGAATAGCGACCTTGCTTTGGTCGATGCGTACTTTGGGTTGTAACAGTACTTCGTAGCAGGTAATTTCGGTGCTATCGTCTAATTGAATTTTTCCGTATATCCAAACGTTGGCAATAGCAGCCGATTCTGATTTATTGGGAGTAACCGATGCCGGAACCAATGAGGAATTAAGCGTAAATCCTGAACCAAAAACCGGACTTAAAACTTCACGGGAAAACAAAACCCTGTCGTAAGGCTTATGTAATTCGTTTTGTAACTGAATTCTGTTGGCTGCCATATTTAACTATAACTTTGAGTGATTACAATCTGAGGATTTACAATACCCCTATGCGCTTTGTCTGATTGAGGCATTTCCTCCGAACTGGGAGAAAGGTCGTAGCGGTCAAGAACGGTGATAAAAAGTTGTTCAATAAACTTATCCGGCTCTTTGAGCAATCCTGCATTTGAAGTAAAAAAATCGTTGATGGATTTTGGCAATCCTTTAGATGCAAAAGTTCCTTTTTTTATAATATCCAAAGCCCGAAGTAATGCCATTCGTTTTTGTTCTGTTGGTGCAATTTTTACTACTGCGTTAATGTTCGAAATGGCTTTATTTTCTGCCGGACTAAGATTTCTACGAGAAACTGTCTGAACATTTTCCTGATTTTTTTCCGACTTAAAATATTCAAGACCAGCAAGTGTTTGTTTATGGTGCAGTTCATGTAAAGCAATTGCCTTTTCTGAATCTGGTGCCATAAATAATTTGACTGCTTGTAAGAAATTCATTTCTATAATATTCATTTCCGGTGTAATCAGACAGAAAATACCGGGATGATTTTCACTTTTCAGATATGTCAGTGATGTAATCTGCAAGGGGTAATTTATTTCACCGCTTTCAGTATCCAATAATGTCAGTTGCCTACCTTCGGGAACTTTTCTTCCGCACCGTGCTTTATTTGGTATTTTAGCTATTTCATTAAAAATCTTCGGATGTTTTTTTCTGAAATCTCTCAATTCATTCAAATACTTTAGAATCTCGCTTTCCTCTTTTTGAATTTTATTTCCGAATAATGCACCTTCTCCTTTTTCCTCGAGAATTGAAAACACCTTGTTATCCTCACCAAAAGCAGTATGAAATGCCTGAAGTTTACGCAAGGCATTGTTTACAAGATGAATTTGAGCATCACCATGAGCAGAAGGATAATAGTTATACACGAAAATTCTATCGGCTCTTGAGCCAATACGGTTAACACGTCCTATACGCTGCATTAATCGTGTGGAGTTCCAGGGAACATCATAATTTACTATTACATTACTTCTATGTAGGTTAATTCCTTCTGCCAGTACTTCCGTTGTAATGATAATATCGTAATCCGTCTGCCATTTTTCCTCTTCAAGATTTGCATCAAAATTGTCACGAATAGTATTCTCGACATATTTTCTATTTTCGGCACTTACAGTAAGAACTTTTTTCTTTGTAATCTTTGAAAGTTTTACTGTTAATTCTTCTGCCGTTTCTTTTGACTCGGAAAAGATTATCAGTTTGCCACTAATATTCTGGTTTGGTTTAAAAAATTCCTCCTGAATTTGTTTTGCAAACTCAATCAGTTTTGGGTCTTTCTTTACTTTGCTCCAGCGTTCAATTAAATCATCCACTTTTTCTTTATCCTGCTTGAGCAAGTCAACAAATTTTTTGTCGAAAGCATCTTTTTTGTACTCCTTATTATTTCCGCCTTTTTCGTTGATTTTTGCTTCAATCTCATCATAACTTAAACCTTCTTCCAGCAATTTGTTGATGTCTAAATCAGGTGCAATAAATACCCTGTTATCATCAAACATTGCCAGCATATTATCAATGGCTTTCTGAAATCTCGATAATGATTGAGTAAAAGCATAAAAACTACTTTCAAGGCGTTTCACCAAAAGGGTTTTCATAATTGCAGATAACCTGCCTGATATGGATTCCACATTTCCGTACATTTTCTTGTCTTCCTCTTTAGAAAGAAACTCAATGGCACGGTAACGGTAATATCCTAAACCATCAATTTTATTACCTTCTTCATCGAGGTTGGTAATGAGCGAAACTGTATCGAAAAATAGTTCACTTAGCTTTCCATCCAATTCATAATAAAGTGCAATGGGGTCGCCAACTTTTGGAAATTTAATTCCCTGAACCTCTAAATCCTCTAAATATTCCTTGTTGCTTTCAATATCTGTTCTTGTTCTGCGTATTACAAGCGGTTCCACTACATCATCACGCAATTTCTGGAATAAGGCTTCAGTTTTTTTATATTCAGTTTTTTCTCGTAAGCCAGTTTTTTATACTGCTCATTAATTGGTCTGAAATATTCCTGTAAATTTCGGATGTTTTCGAGTGTGCTGTTTCGTCTGTCCTGAAAGAGATAAAGTTGGTTTTCAATATCCTGTGGTCGGTTATTCAAAGGCGTTGCAGAAATTAAAATTACTTTCTTTCGTGAATCTCCATTTTCAGCAGCCCTTGAACGTGGCATTTTGCATATTTCCTGCAAAGCCAAATACATTTCGGTGTAATCATTTCTGAATTTATGGGATTCATCAACGGCAATTAAATCTATTTCCTCAGGATTAGGATATGAATAGTTGTTTCGGTCGAGTATTTTATGTAAGCTACCAAGAGTAATAAAAGTAAAATGATTATCAAGTTCAAAATCCTTAACTGTCCGTCTCCAGCTATCTTCAATTGCAGGGGGAACAACAACCAAAACCTTTGTATGAGTACCATTTTCATAAATGAACTTTTTAATAATCATACAGGCAATAATCGTTTTTCCTAAACCAACCACATCAGCCAAAACAAAACCATTATGCTTCATCATGATTGCATAGCCCTGATTGGCAGCATCAGACTGGTATTTTAATCGAATGTATTTTGGTGGTAAAAGCAGGTCAATATTGTACGGGTCGTAATCTACCCGTTTGCCAAAATATTCAATTAACATTTTGATATATAACTCAAACGGAGAAAAGTCATCACGCAAATAAGTCTGGTTCTTGATTCTTTCTGCTTCTGCCTGTAAAATGGGAACAGATTCAGCCCAAAGCCTTTCAAATTCTTCGGTTGCGAATTTTACATCTTCATACTCACGCAAACTAACATTAAACTCATAATTTGATTCAGGATTTGCACCAAGTCCGGCATCGGTCAAATTAGAAGAGCCTGTAATAACTTCGCAAGGTGCATATTCATTAAAAGTTGCTGGTCTGAAAATATAAACTTTTGCATGAATTGTCTTTTTAGGATGTGCCCTAAGTTCAATTTTTCCGCTAACTAAATCATCAATGAATTGTAGGATTCCTTTTTCTGTAACTTCATCATAGTTGGCTTCCTGAATATTCTTTATGATTTCTTGAAGAAAGTCGGCTTTTGTTTCATCGGGATTTTCAAGATAGAGTTGTCCTTTGTCGTGATATTTTTTTATTAACTGGTCAACATTGATACCAACAAGGATTCTGATTTTAGGAATTCTGTCGAGGAAAGCACGTACTTTAAAATAACCAGAAGTCCTGAAATAGCCAACTAAAGCATCAAAATGTCTGATACTTTCAATATTTGTAAATACACCCTCAAACTTTTTGAGTAAACTATTATCGTTTTGATTTGTAAAAAATTTAGTTGGCATTACTTCTTGTTCTTTTTTATTTGATTAATGACTTCGTCCAAACCATCCTCTAAATATTCTAATTTTCCATAATTTGCATTTATACTGTCTGCTAAGAACCGAACTTGAAGTTCTTTGTAATCGATTTTCAGAATTTGGCTTAGTGGCTTCAAATAATCAATTGACATTGGTCTTTCTCCACGTTCAACCTTGCTAAGAGTAGAAGTATCAACGTCAAGTTGGGCTGCAACTTTTCTAAGTGGAAGATTTCTTTCTTCTCTTAATCGTCTGATATATTCACCAAAAGTTTCTTTTGTCATTTGACTAATCTGTTTGGACAATTTTGTCAAAGATACAAATAATTTTGTTTCCGGTTTTATGCGCGAAGGAAAATTTGGCTCTTTGGCAAGCTTTGGTTTCAGCGTTGGCTTGTGCGGCTTGACAATGTGCCAAATGCGGGTTAGCAGAAAAATTAAAAATGTGCGGTGGGGAAAATAAAAAATAAAGAAGGGTCGGCAAAGGGTGTCGGCTGATTCTATGTCTTGTCAATATTTCATTTCTTTCCTGTCTTTTCACAATGGTTTACTTTCAATTTTAGCTGTCTGGTCTGTCGTTTTACGCTTGCTGGTAACGGCTGCAGCTATGTTTTGTGCGGGTTTGGTTAATATTTACTTTTCAAATTTACTATAAATTTTCGAAACTGCGACTCCCGTCCAGTTTAGCTCCCAAACCCCGCATGAAATATAGGTGCTGTTAGCGTGTCGGTGGTTTTTCAGCATTGTCCGACTAGTCTGTCAATGCGCTAAAGCAGGAATATTAAGTCAAATTTTTCATTTCGTTACTATTTTCGATCGCTCCGATATGTTCGCTACCTTATAAATAAATTTTACGAGCATTTTCAAGCAAATTTTCATTTTAAAATTCAGTTTTCATTTTACGAAATGCCTTTCAAATTGAGTTTTTGCGTCGGCATTCCCCTAAAATCAGTTAATTTCATTTTTTTCATTCCTTCATTTCCGTTTACGCTATGCACTTTCGCATTTCTAATTAGTTTTCAGGTTCGCTGTCATTAAAATTCAGTCCGATTTTACGGAAAAGCGTTTCACAAAATTTTCCGACTGTCCAGGAAGTAGAACCTTCAAAACTAATTCCTTTTTTTTCAATTAAATGATTTATTTTCTTTCAGAATGCCGAGTTTTGAATGCGTGTCAGCCAAAACTCAATTTGTCACACCAATTTGCGAGTAATGTGATTTCCAAGATTCTTATGACTCGATTTTCCGGCTTTTCAATAAGTTTTCAAGGTAGCGATTCAATAAAATTTCCTGCTTTCACTTTTCAGAAAATGACTGTCATTTTTTTTCTACCACTGCACGCTAACGGTTGCAGCTATGTGGAGTGCGAAAAAGGAATAGAAATTCCTTATCAAGTTCCCACTGAGCCAGATTTTTTTATTTTGTTTTTAAATTTTATAGCAAAAGCCAAATCAAAAAATTTGGCGATGAACGGAAGCGTGACTCACGAACGGTTACAGCCGCTTTTCGCATTACATATAGGTGTTGTTATGGGCTGGGTTGTGTGTCCTGCGTTGCTACAGGGTACAAAGAGGGTAAACGTTCTTTGAAATAGCAACAGAACTGTAATCAAGATGGTAGGTTGGATAAACTACTAAGGAAACGAGCCAAACCCCGAATATAAAGGGCAAATTTGGAAGTCTCACAAAACAGTGTGTTTACCAAGATGTTCTACCGCATAAGATGTTCAGGCATATTTTGCAAACCGCCTTGTGGTGCTTACCTTTCACGGGTTGGTATTGAGCGACAAGGTCAACGCATAAATGGTCGTTTGTATGATTAGTTTATGTATGGTGTGAGTAAAGAAGTCGAATGAAAGTAAACTGTTATAGAAGTGTCGAAAATAACCTTTACTAAGTCAAAATCGAGCGGTTGGCGGCTGCGAGAGATAGACTGTACAACAAAACCTGATTAGTGTGTACAGGACTTACGGCATTAAGACAGCGAGAGCTTTACTCGGGCTTGATTACGGAACAGGAGAAGCTACCCATAGATGCAAAGGGAAAAAGGTAAAAATCCGCAAAGCGGAAGAGCCTGAAAGTACCGAAGCTATGGAGTAGTGGCAGATGAAGTCGTAGTAGCGAACATACCCAAGAGAGTAGGAGTAATGCCCCTACGAGCGAAGGACTTCACCAGATAGTTCATTTTTTTGTATAACAACTTAAATTCGTTTAAGGATGATTTTTAAAGAAGAACAAAAGAGTCAACCGATAAGTAGGTTGCAAGTTACGGAAGCCTTTAAAAAGGTAAAAGCCAATGGCGGAGCGAAAGGCGTTGACGGCGTAAGCATCAACGAAGTAAACTCCAACAAACGCAAGTATCTGTACCCACTTTGGAACAGATTAGCAAGCGGAAGCTATTACCCAAAGGCAGTAAGACGAGTGATGATACCCAAAGACGATGGTAAAAAGAAGCGACCATTGGGTATTCCAACCGTAGTAGATAGAGTAGCACAACAAGTGATTGCGAGCGAACTCGAAGCAATTGTTGATAAACAATT
>Ga0116143_10001323_pt1 | contig 30412 bp, 25 predicted proteins | sample AD_UKC034_MetaG_FD_89745 | JGI IMG/M metagenome (GOLD analysis project Ga0116143, IMG submission 89745) | Active sludge microbial communities of municipal wastewater-treating anaerobic digesters from USA - AD_UKC034_MetaG | ecosystem: Engineered > Bioreactor > Anaerobic > Digestate | place: USA... | reverse complement strand
TTATATGTAATTGAAGATTCGAACTATTTTTTTTCAAAACCGCTGTTATGATTCCTTCTTTCGGCGAATATTTTAAGGCATTTTCCAGCAGGTTGTTGATTAGTATTTGCAATAACAACGGATCTCCTTTAACATCCGCATCATCCTCAATTTCCTGGTTAAATAATCTGTCAGGATATCGTTTTTTGAAATCCTGCACACAATCTTTTAATAAGGCAGAGAGGTCCAGTTCTTCTTTGTCTGATTTGTACCTTTCTGCTTCCAGTTGCGATGAAACAAGAATGTTATTAGTCAGAAAATTAAGCCGGGTTGTTTCATCAAGTGTGGTGCGAATGAGTTTCTTTTGTTTTTCAGGATCAAGATTATATTTCTGCAGAGTTTCCAGGTTTAACCGGGCAACAGCAATAGGTGTTTTGAGTTCATGGGTTACTGCCATCATGAAATTTTGCTGCTGTTGCTGAAGCTTGAATTGTCTTTTAACAGACCGGTACACAAAGGAAGCGCCAATCAGGATAAGAATAAGGAAGGTTATTCCTTCTGCTATATATTTACCTGTATTCCGGGTAGTCTCATTATTAATGGCTTCCATTTTTTCAGCCAGGCGTATTGTTGTTAACGAGTCCGTTTGTGAAGAAAGATTAATATACCGCTGTTTTGCAATTTGCTGATTTTGCTTTTCAAGAACGATAAACCACCATACTAATGCTGCAATGATATAAAAGAGTAATGTCCAGTATATGAAAGTAGTGCGGCGTAATCTTTTCCGGGTTTCATCCTGCATACTGCAAAGGGTTTATTATTTCTTTTCAATACGCAGCCCTGCGTTTAGTACGTTTTTCAACGGGTCTTCCCGCATTATTTGTTCGATGGTAAAAGTATAATCTCCGGGTTTCTTAAAATAAAACTCCTGCCCCCTTGGTGTCAGAAGTATCCTGTGTTCATAAATATCATCCATTCCACTTGCCAGCCAACCCTTTTCATTTGTTGCCAGCGGTAAATCATAGCGTACCGATAGGGCCGAATCCTGCCCTGGTTGTTTGGCGTAAAGATTAATATATAGATTATTAAAACTGTATTTGTCATTATGCCGTAAAACGAAATATAAAAGATACGGGGAGGAAGTGTCTTTTATAGTAAATGTGAAGGAAGGTTTGTAATCACTTTTCCAGCTATGACCAGGTATGGTAACTGATTTTTCATACAGATCGATAGTGGTACAGGAGAATGTTATAAACCACAAACTGCAGGCTGTCAGCCAGCATATAATATTTTGATTCCTTCTCATGCTGCAAAAATATACTAGAGAGACGGTTTTTTACAATACATTCAAAACCTGCTCCTTGGCTTTTTCCAGTTCATCTTTCATTAGTACCACGCATTTCTGGATGGTAGAATCATAGGCTTTTGAGCCGGTCGTATTTATCTCCCTTCCTATTTCCTGGAGAATAAATGATAGTTTCTTTCCTTTTGACTCGTCATTTTCTGCCAGTAATGATTTGAAATAATCGCAGTGATTTTTTAAACGAACCTGTTCTTCGCTGATGTCAATTTTTTCTATGTAATAAATAAGTTCCTGCTCCAGCCGGTTACCATCATAGTTTTCTTTACCTACATTTTCTTCCAGTAACCGGGTAATACCTTCCCGGATTTTCTGCTGACGCAGGGGTTCTAGTTTTATTACTTCTTCCTGCTGCTTCAGTATATTATTAATACGTACCAGCAAATCTTCTTCCAGGGATTTTCCTTCATCCAACCGGTGGGAATTGAGATTTTCAATAGCCAGTTCCAAAACCCGCTGAAACTCTTCCCATTCTTTATCCGTGAGTGTGTCGCTGCTGGGAGTGATGACTTCAGGTAATTTTACAAGAGTGCTCAGAATATGGGACGGATCCAGTCCAAGTGCAGCTGATAATTCAGCCAGTGGTTTATAGTAAGCCTTTGCCAGGTCTGTATTAATGGAAACCGGCTTGGAACTACCAGTATCTTTCAGGCTTATCATACAATCAACACTTCCCCTGCCCAATTTTTCCGAAAGCAGCCGGCGGATATCAAATTCAAATGGTTTCAAAAAGCCGGGCAGCTTTAGTTGAAGTTCAAATTGTTTTCCATTTAGGGATTTGATGTCTACCAGGAAAGTTTTATCGCCTACATTTTTCTCGGCCCTTCCGAAACCGGTCATTGATTTAAGCATGGAACAGGATTTGTGTTTCGTGTAAAGGTATTTTAATTATTGATTATACTGCAGTTGGTTATTTCATATGGTGTAAAGGGATTATTATAGGAAGAGTAGTTAATTCTGCCAGCAGCTTTTGTTTTATTGTCTGTTTAGGATTGATGCAGAAGCAAAAAAAACCCCTCCGTAGTAAGCGGAGGGATAATATATGGATGGGTTAGTAAGTACTGGGAAATGAATTTCCCAACACAATATTAAAAATAATTTTCTTTAACCAAAAAATATTTCCAAAATATTTTATTAACATTTTAAATATTGCTGTGGATAAGCGATTGGTTTTTTGTATTCGGTTTGTATAACTTTTATGATTGCAGTAGTAGAAAAAGAAATACTGGTGATGACTACAATAGTTACTATATGCTGAAACGTTGATGAATAAAGGGTTTCAGGGCTCACTCAATAATTGTGATGATGAATTAAGAGTAACAATCAGGGAATAATTTTTTTGAGTTCATTTGTTCCTGATGCATAACCGGGCATGTTTTCAGATCAAAAAATATTTTGGCTGAGAAGCTTCCGAATAGCCTCTTTTACGTCTTAAAGCCAATAAATAGCTTATTACCTTTACCAAAATTTATTCTATGCGATTTGATGATCCCGTTCCGGTAACTACGATAGCTCAATTAATAGGAGCCGAACTAGTGGGTAATATAGAAGGATTTGCTACAGGCATAAATGAGATACATAAAGTAGAAGCGGGTGACCTGGTTTTTGTAGATCACCCAAAATATTACTCTACCTGCATTAATTCGGCCGCCAGTTTCATTATTATTAATACTAAAACTTATTTTCCTGAAGGGAAAGCATTATTAATAGTGGAAGATCCTTTTGAAGCGTACCTGAAGATCGTAGGGTTTTATAGACCCTTTGCCCCATCAATGAAAATGATGAGTGAATCTGCCTCCATAGGGAAAGGAACAATCATTATGCCCGGCGCTTACATCGGTAACCATGTTACTATTGGAAATAATTGCATTATTTATCCTAATGTTACTATTCTTGACCATTGCATAGTCGGGAATGACGTTATAATACAGTCCGGAACCGTGATTGGTAGCGATGCTTTTTATTATAACAAAAAGACAAACCGGGATATCCATTATAAAAAAATGACCAGTTGCGGCCGGGTACTTATTGAAAGCGGTGTGGAAATCGGTGCAAATTGTACTATTGACCGGGGAGTAAGCCATGATACAATAATTGGTGCCGGTACCAAGATGGATAACCTGGTACATATAGGTCATGATACGGTGGTAGGGAAAAATTGCCTTTTTGCAGGGCAAGTGGGTATAGCAGGAGCTACAACAATAGAAGATAATGTTATTCTTTGGGGACAGGTGGGAGTAAGCAAAACATTGACTATTGGTAAAGGGGCTATTGTATATGCACAAAGTGGTGTGAAGGATTCAATTGAGGGCGGGAAAGTATATTTTGGCTCACCTGTGGAAGATGCCAGGGAAAAAATGAAAGAACTGGTATGGATAAAAAGGATACCCCAGTTATGGGAAAAGGTAATGGAAGGAAAGGGGAAATAGTTGTTTGGTTGATTAAGGTGAATAAGCTGCTTTCTAGCCTAGTTAACAAATTCTCTAATCAGGCACATAATCATAGGGCAACAAATCAGCAAGGTTTTTCCAGCTCCAGTAGCCCTGGTTGATCCAGTCTTTCTGCTCATAATAATAACCGTTTTCAGTAATCGTTATCCAGTTTTTTATATCTATGTAAGATATCTGGTAGGGTACGCTTTTCGGTAGCTTCATTTTAGCCAGGTATTGTTTTTCAGGACTCTTTTTGGTGTAGGTGATACTAATCTTTCTTGGATAAAATATCTCTATGTCAGCAGGCCCGGTGGTTATAGTGTGTACTATACTATCTGCTCCAATACTGTCGGCAGTATTAGGTACAATATTGTAATAGGCCGTATCATACACATTTTTCACTTTAATAAACTTTTTATCATTGTTTTCATCGAGCAGATCAACGATCCACCCCTCTTCCAGCAGAGTGCTGTCATAATAGCTATGCATAAAGTGAAGCCTGGAGCCTTCATAGGCATTTACTCTTGCTTTATTCCATATTTTTTTTAGACTATCAGAACCTTCCATTTCAGTAAAAAGACAATATCCACGATATAAATTAATATCAGTATTATAGAAATAAACAAACGAGTCAAGCTGGTAGCGAAGATGATAGCCTAATGCATTATTGCTGATCAGGAGGGCATCAGTAGCCATTACTTTTAGCCGGTTTGTCTTTTTATAGAAGAAAAACTTCAGCGCTTCAGGATTGGTTAATGCACAGTTGGCCGCATTTGGAGTGGAGCCAATAAAGTTTTTGATAAAAAAATCACCATACTTCTCCCAGCCATTTGCTACCTCAAAGCTGCTTTTTAAAACCACTTCACCAAGACTTTTGTCTTCTTTCAATAAAAATATTTCAAGTTTGTTATTTTCCCCAACACGGATTGTCTGTGTCTGGTAGCCGGTATAACTGAAAACAAGATCATATCCTCCTGATTTTAATACCAGGGAGAACTCACCATCTTTATTTGTTACGGTTCCCAATGTAGTATTCTGGCAAAAGACAGATGCTTTTGATAATGGCTCTCGGCTGGAAGAATCAAGTACTACACCCGTAACAGTAAACTGTGCTTGCATTACAAAAGAGAAACTGCATAGAAGGCTGAGAAAAAAGGCATGAATTTTTTGCATAGAATCAAGATTGCGGGTTAAAGATAATCAGCTGCCGGTCAGGGTTGCACGGCATTAATAGTGCCAAGGTATTTTTTACAGGCTTTTTTGATAGTTTCTTCTACAGGGGTAAAGGAAAAACCCGGTAAGGTTTTCAGTATTTTATCATTTTCAAAAAAAGTCTGGCTTTGTGCTACCCTTGCACTTTCCCGGGTTAGCAAGGGTCTCTTCCCGGTAAATATTGATTTTATCTTTTCAACCCGCCAGGCCAGTTTCAAAATAAAAGGAGTTGCTTTTTTGTCAGGTCGTTTTTTTGAGAAATTATCAGCAATAGTATCCTGCAGCTTTTTAAAAGGCCATGTATCACCATTAACTATGTATCGCTGCTCTGAAATGGTCGTTTCCATTAACATCACCGTAGCTTTTGCCACATCCTCCACATCCACAAAACCATTGATGCCTGGTGTATACCAGTTGAATCCGTCGTACACCTGTTTGAAAATAGCGCAGCTACCGCTATGCCAGTCTCCAAAGCCAAGGATGGTACTTGGATTAAGTATAACAGCATCCAGTCCTTCGCTTATTCCCCTCCATACATGCAGTTCAGCTTTGAATTTGCTTTTTGCATAATGGGTGTTTACTTTACTATCTTCCCATTTCTTTTCTTCGTTCACATGACCGCCATTGGCTGTTCTTCCTAATGCGGCTACTGAACTGATATAAATGAGCCTCCTTACATTTTTTTCCAAAGCCATGTTTACGACATTAGCAGTGCCTTCCACATTTGTATGGTACATCAGCTCACGGTCTTTTTTAATAAACGAAACAATAGCAGCTGAGTGAATGACAGTATCAACTTCTTCCATAGCATCCTGTAATGCCACTACGTCCAGAACATCTCCTTCCACCCACTCGACTTTATCCAATACTTCTTTTGAGATCCAGGAAGGCAATTTACTATTCCGGCGGATGGCCCTCACCCGGTAGTTTTTCTCAACTAATTGTTTTATGATGTAGGAGCCCAGAAAACCAGTACCACCTGTAACTAAAATCATCTGGCAATCAGTTTAAGGGCTGTGAAGTAAGATGTTTTATTCATAATCATAATATCCTTTTTTTGTTTTTCTGCCTAATTCTCCGCTGTCCACTTTCTTTTTCTGAATAACAGATGGTCGTAATCGTTCGGGATTATTTAGTTGTTCGTATACGGAGCAGCTGACAGCATAATTGACATCATTGCCTATCAGGTCCATCAATTTAAATGGCCCCATTTTAAAACCGGTAGCTTCCAATAGAAGATCGATCTGCGTAAAAGCACTAACATCTTCTTCAGCCAACCTTAGTGATTCAATATAATAAGGTCTTGCTACCCTGTTAACAATAAAACCGGGAGAATCTTTGCAAATGACCGGAACCTTATTCATTTGTTTTGCAAGTTCCACAATGGTGCTTGTTGTTTGGTCATTCGTGTAGCAGGTATTAACCACTTCTACCAGTTTCATAATTGTAGCAGGGTTGAAAAAATGCATTCCAATAACCCTCTCTGGCCGTTGTACACCCGCTGCAATATGTGTAACGGACAAAGAGGAGGTATTGCTTGCAAAAATACAGTCGCTATGGTTGAGTTCGGCCAGCTGATTGAACAGTGCAATTTTTACAGGCAGCTTTTCTGTAATAGCCTCAATAAATATATCTGCCAGGCAAATTTGAATATCATCTGTAAGCCGGATACGTTGAATAACCTTTTCTTTTTCTTCAGCAGTAATCTTACTTTTTACAGTTAGTGCCTCAAGATTTTTTTCAATACTTTTTTTTGCCTTTTCTAAGACGCCCTGGTTAGGCTCATATAAAATAGTGGCAAACCCTGATTGTGCAGCCGCCTGTGCAATACCACTGCCCATAGTTCCTGCTCCACAAACACAAATGCTGTTGATATTCATGCAGACAATTATTACGTAAAGATATTGGTTGTGTTCAGTTTGTCAATTAACCAGATTAAATAAAAAGGATTTCGGGTATCTTTCGCATGTTTCAATGAAAATTCAGTTAAATAAAGATGCTGGTATTTTGTCATAATCATATGCGGTCATTGCATTATTAAACTAACTTTACCGGGAATACCTGCTGTATGAGGTTTATTTTCATTTTGCTGCTTAAACTTTTTTTTACTCCTTTATATAGCCAAACATTTGACAGATGGGCTCAGATCGTAAATTGGGATGGGGTCAGCCATTGGTCCCGTTACATGATTACACAACCGGGTTACCAGGGCCCTAATTCCTTGCCTGTTCCCCGTATTGGAAATGGAAGTTCGGATAGCAGTTTTGCTTTTGGTATTACAGGCAATCTTCATTTTTCTTCCGCGGATAATACACAAAATATAACTGTATATGCTAATTATTCATTGGTAAAAGACCTAGTATCTATTGATTTGACATGGGTTCCCTATGAACATTATGTAATGAGCCAGGGCATAAAAGACAAAAGGCATGTATTTACTCAATTTTACAACAGCCATTCAACCACAGGAGATATTCATTTCAATACGACCTTTCAGTTGTTAAATAAATGGAGGAAATCTATTCATCTTGCTTTCAGAGTTGGTTATCGGTTTCCTTCCGGTAGTGGTTTTGGTGCTGCAAGATATACTGATGGCCCCGGTTATCACTTTGATCTGTCGATAGGAAAACCCTTTAAAAATTCTCGATTTAAATGGATAAGTATGATAGGCTTTTATGTCTGGCAGATTGAATCGGACGTTTATAATCAGAACGATGCCTTTTTAGTTGGCAGTGGGTTGGAGTGGAATAAAGAAACAATGAAGTTACAGACTTATGTAGCCGGTTACATGGGCTACCTGGAAAATACAGGAGATGATCCTTTTGTTTTCCGGGCAAGTTTGGAAAAGAGATTGAACAGAACCACTTTACTGTTCGGTTTCCAACAAGGCTTGCATGATTTTGATTACAGCAGTGTAGAATTTGGAGCGAAATATAATTTTCACTGGAAAAATAAAGTGCTGGCTAAATAGCAGATGTAAATTGCTTCAGGAACCGCACATCATTTTCGCTGAACAGGCGCAGGTCATTTACCCCATACTTAAGCATAGCCGGACGTTCGATTCCCATGCCAAAAGCAAAGCCGGTGTACTTGTTCGGATCAATGCCGCAATTGGATAATACATTCGGATGCACCATACCGCAACCAAGAATTTCTACCCACCCGGTTTTTTTACAAATATTACAACCATCACCGCCACAGATGAAGCAAGTCACATCCATTTCAGCACTGGGTTCGGTGAAGGGAAAATAAGATGGCCGGAACCGGACTTTTACATCCTTACCATACATTTCTTTGACAAAGAAATATAGCGTTTGTTTCAGGTCAGCAAAGGAAACATTCTCATCAATATATAATCCTTCCACCTGGTGAAAGAAACAATGGCTTCTGGCACTTACGGTTTCATTGCGGTACACACGGCCCGGCATCAGCATACGAATGGGTAACTTACCTTTTTCCATTTCTCTTATTTGCACACTGCTGGTATGCGTACGCAATACCCAATCAGGATTTTGCTGAATGTAAAAAGTATCCTGCATATCCCTTGCCGGGTGATGTTCCGGCAGATTCAGTGCACCGAAATTGTGCCAGTCATCTTCAATCTCAGGTCCTTCTGCTACAGCAAAACCCAGTCGCTGAAAAATTGAAACGATTCTGTTGCGCATCAAAGTAACCGGGTGACGGGAGCCCAGTGGTAATTCATCACCAGGCAGTGTCAGATCTATGCCGGAAGCTGTTTGTTCGGAACCGGATGTGGTTGCTTTCAATTCCTCATATTTCCCTTCGGCTAATTGTTTGAATTCATTCAATAATTGCCCGGCTTCTTTTTTCTTTTCCACCGGTACATTTTTCATTTCACCCATAATGGCTTTCACAATACCCTTAGTGCCGAGGTACTTAATGCGGAACTCTTCCACTTGCTTCTCATCAGCGGCAGAAAAAGAAGAAATCTCCTTTTTGTAGTCCTCAATTTGCTTCAACAGTTGTTCCATAAGTGTGCAAAGATAAGGAATGGACCGTAGCGGTTCAAGGACTGGGAGTGGCCAATCACCGTGGGTGTGTCAATACTCCCTGTTTTCCACTTTCCATTTTCCACTATCTTGCATACATGTCAGACCACCTAAATATTTCGGATTTTTTATCTCCACTCAATCTTCATGAATTATCGCATGATGAAGGATATAAGGATGGACAGCTGGGTAAAATTATTTCAGCCTATGTGGATGAGTTTCCTGATCTTGACGAAGCGCAACTGGTGATTGTTGGCTGCGGAGAACAGCGGGGTAGCGGACTGATACATGGACAAAGCCAGGCACCGGATATCATCCGCCGGCATTTCTACAGTTTATATTACTGGCACCAGGATATTAAAATCGCTGATGTGGGTAATATAAAAACGGGATCGTTGTTTACTGATTCATATGCTGCTTTAAAAACAGTGGTGCAGGAATTGATAAGTGATGGAAAAACGGTTATTATACTTGGTGGTTCGCATGATCTCACTTTGTCTCAGTATTATGCTTATTCCGAAACCAAAAGAACTATTGAAGCCAGTTGTGTGGATGCGTTGATTGACCTTAATCTCGACTCACCCTTTCGCCATGAAAATTTTCTGATGGAAATGCTGACAGGCGAACCTAATTTCCTCCGGCATTACAATCATATTGGTTTCCAGAGTTATTATGTGCATCCGAAAATGCTGGAGACACTGGATAAACTCCGTTTTGATTGCTATAGGGTAGGTAGTGTAAAAGAAAGCATTGATGAGATGGAGCCGGTGATCCGCAATAGTAACATGTTCAGTTTTGATATTACAGCGATTGCCAGTGCTTATGCACCGGCTAATTCGGTTTCTCCCAACGGGCTGAACGGCGAAGAAGCCTGTGTGCTGCTACGCTATGCAGGAATGAGCCCCAATGTGAATTCTATTGGTATTTACGGGTATAATGCCCAGCATGATAAAGATGAGCTGACAGCTAAGCAGATCAGCCATATGCTATGGTATGTGCTGGATGGGCGCAGCCGTGGCAGAAAAGAAGCGGCGTTGGATGAAAAAGAATCTTTCAATGAATACCACACTGCTTTTGCAGAAGTAGAAACCACTTTTTTGCAAAGCAGGAAGACAGGCAGATGGTGGATGCAGCTACCGGATAAAAAATTCATCGCCTGCAGCTACAAAGATTATTTACTGGCCAGCAGCAATGAAATACCGGAAAGATGGTTGAGAGCACAGGAGAGAGGATAATGAGCAGATTTGCCAGTTTGATGATGTGCAAATGAAAAAATTTCAAAATTATCCATAATGGTTTCTGTTATTCGCACCGGTATTTGCTCCTATGGTATGAGCGGAAAACTATTCCATGCTCCTTTTATTCATGCCCATCCTGGATATGAATTATCGGCAATTGTGGAAAGACACAACCATGATTCAAAAGAAAGATACCCGGAGGCAAAATTGTATCGTTCCGTGGAAGAGTTGTGTGCAGATACTTCCCTGCAACTGATCGTGGTGAATACTCCCACCCATTTGCATTATGAACAGGCAAAACTGGTATTACAATCAGGCAAACACCTGGTAATAGAAAAACCATTTGCGGTAACGGTGAAAGAAGCAGAGGCGTTAACTGCATTGGCTGAGAAAAATAAACTGTTCATCAGTGTGTACCAGAACCGCCGGTATGATGGAGATTACCGGGCGGTGAAAGAAATATTGCAGCAAGGCTTGCTGGGAGAGCTGCGGGAAGTGGAAATCCGTTATGATCGTTACCGTCCAACCTTCGGCGGTAAGCCGCATAAAGAGGGGGATATGCCCGGTGCGGGTATTATCTATGATCTTTCTCCTCACCTGGTGGACCAGGCTATACAGTTATTTGGTTTTCCTGATGCTGTATTTGCCGATGTATGGAAAATGCGGGATGATGTAACTGCACCAGATTACTTTGAGATACTTTTTTACTACAATAAACTACGGGTACGGTTAAAAGCCACTTGTGTTGCCCGTGAATCCACTTATGCCTACACACTTCATGGTATGAAAGGAAGCTTCCTGCAACAGCGGTCTGATATGCAGGAACAGCAGTTACTGGCCGGGGTAAAACCTTCTTTAGAAAGCTGGTGTACTGCACCATCTGCACCGGATGGCCTGCTGCATACAGAAATAAATGGGGAAGCGGTACGTAAAGAAACCACATCCTCTCCCGGAAACTATATGGGCTATTATGATGATGTGTACAAAGCGCTGACCGGGCAAGGTCCCAATCCTGTACCAGCAGCCGATGGTATTAAGAATATGCGGATCATTGAAGCGGCGTTGGAGAGTATGAAGGACGGGAAGGTTGTTTTATTAAATTAAAAAGTAAAAAATCAAAATGAAAAAATCACTTTGTTCCAACGGGGCCTTTTTTTTACTTTTCATTTTTTACTTTACTTTTTTTTCTTCTTGTTCCATAGAAAAACAAATCTCAAAATCAGCCAAAACAGATGTACTGAATATAAAAGCCTTACAAACTGCCCATGTAGGCATCAGTATTTATGACCCGGCTGAAAACAAGTACCTCTACAATTACCAGGGCGATAAATATTTTGTACCGGCCAGTAATACTAAAATTCCTACCTGTTATGCTGCGATGAAATATTTGGGGGATAGTATTCCATCTCTCCGCTATTTTTCTGATGATACTGCTGTTTACATCATGCCGACTGGCGACCCCACTTTTTTACATCCTGATTTTGTAACAAATGTCACTTTTGATTTTTTAAGTAATACTTCCAAAAAAATCTATTTCCGTTTTCCATTTGGTTTTTCTAGTGCTTTGGGAAATGGGTGGTCTTGGAATGATTATAATGAATCTTATATGGCTGAAAAAAGTATTATGCCAATTTATGGTAACATATCAAGATTTTTTATTAAGGATTCAAACTTACAGGTAAGCCCCAAAATTTTTAAAGATAGAATTAAGAGGAATTATTTTAACACAAAGGATATTGGCTTGACAATTCGAAGAGCCCGGGATGAAAACACTTTCACAGCATATTGGAGTCAAGTACCTTTCAAAAGACAAGAAGTTCCTTTTGTAACAGGATTTAATAACATCAAGAATATCTTAGAAGACACTTTGCATAAGAATATTTTTTTAGAAGAAGGAGATATTCCTTATGTTTTTCCAGAGAATTATCAATCCATATACAGCCAGAGTTTAGACTCAGTATTAAAAATTACAATGCACCGTAGCGATAATTTTTTTGCTGAGCAACTGTTATTAACTACAGCTCTTAAAGTAACAGGTGAAATTAATGAGGCTAAAATCATCAACTACGTTATGGATAGTTTGTTTCGTTTTTATCTGCCGCAAAAACCTCGCTGGGCCGATGGTTCCGGGCTGAGCCGCTATAATTTATTTACCCCGCAGGATTTTGTGGCCATCCTGAATAAAATGAAGAATGAGTTTGGTATGGAACGGATCAAAGTCATTTTTCCTACTGGCGGCGAAGGCACCATCAGTAATTATTACAAAGCCGACAGCGGTTATATCTATGCCAAAACGGGAACACTTTCCGGGGTAGTAGCCTTCAGCGGTTATTTGTATACCCAAAAAGGAAAGCTGCTGATATTCTCAACACTGATAAACAATCATCAGTCTTCAGCCACTGATATACGCAGGGCAGTAGAAAAGTTTTTGCAGGGGGTAAGAAACAAATACTAGGCCTCCCTGCCCTCCGAAGGAGGGTTCTGGCTTCCTGCTTTAGTGATGCCACTTTGTATAATAGAAAACATATTGCTTGGAGATTCTAAAGCCCTCCTTCGGAGGGGTTTGGGGAGGCCGCTATTTCCCAAACATTTTTTCCAACTGCTCCTGCTTGAACTCTAAATAGGTGGGATTGCCATCCGGTGTTACATTCGATTGTTCGCAGGCAAACAGGTCATTTACCAGTTGCCGCATTTCCCTTTCCGTCAATCTTGTGCCCGTCTTGATGGATTGTTGTCTTGCCAATGAACGAATCAATTTTTCTCTTTTGGAAAATTTTACTTCAGAGCTGAAGTGTTTGTACTGTTCCAGCAGAATATCAATAATGTGTTTTTCATTCCCTGCTTCCACATCAGCAGGTGTGCCCTGAATAACATACGTATTCTTTCCAAATGGTTCAATAGTATAACCGAGGTATTGCAATTCACCTGTTATTTCTTCCATCACCGCTGCATCTGCTGCTGTAAGTTCTAAGGTGGAAGGAAACATGCTGCGCTGGGTAGCTACTGGTTTGTCCTTACTCGCCGCTTTCAATTGTTCATACAACACTCTTTCATGTGCCGCTTGTTGATGTATCAGTAAAAAGCCGTTGGCAGAAGGAACAGTGATATAAGTGTTCAGCAGTTGTGTTAGTTCATTGAGGTCTGAAGTATGATTTCTGAAGTTTGATAGAGAGGGTTCCGGACTTTCAGGAATCTGACCTGATTGTTCGACAGGCAGGCTTTTGAACTCTGACTTCCGATCTCCTTCATAAAAATCCTTCCAGTGCTTCAACCCGCTAGCTATCGGGTCAGTTCTTTCACTCTTCTCAATAAAATGCGCCTGGTTTTTTTGAGTAAAGCCTTTAAAGATGGAGCCGGAAACAGCTGCTGATTTTTTTTCTTCAGTAAAGGGTTGCTGAATAGATGAAAGTTGTTGTATAGAAGCATCCAGGTCAAAATCGAGAGTGGGGGTGACGCTGAACTGAGCCAGTGCATGTTTTACCGCTGCCTGTACAAAGGCATAAATGATCTTCTCGTCTTCAAACTTAATCTCTTGCTTTGTCGGATGCACATTTACATCTATCACCGTCGGATCAAGATCGATAAACAACACATACATAGGGAAACTATCCGAAGGGATCATTTCCTGGTAAGCGTTCATCACCGCATGGTTCAGGTAAGCACTTTTAATGAAACGGTTATTGACAAAGAAATACTGATCACCTCTTGTCTTCTTTGCAGTTTCCGGTTTTCCAACAAAACCATAAATGTTCATGTAATCGGTATCTTCTTTTACCGATACCAGTTTGGCATTGTAGTTATTACCGAGTAACTGAATGATGCGTTGCTTTAAACTGCCGGCCTCTAAATGAAATAACTGCTGGTTATTGGCCGTAAGTGTGAACAGAATTTCAGGAAACGACATAGCCACTCTTGTGAACTCGTCAACAATATGACGCATCTCTGCTGCATTACTTTTCAAAAAATTTCTCCGGGCCGGGACATTGAAGAACAAATTCTTCATCGCAATACTGGTGCCTGCGGGAGCAGCAACAGGTTCCTGTTTTTTTACCACACTGTTCTCTACCTCAATATATACACCGGTTTCGTCTTCAGCCCGTTTGGTTTTCAATTCTACCTGGGCCACGGCAGCAATAGAAGCCAGCGCTTCGCCCCGGAATCCCATCGTTCTTATATGAAATAAATCTTCAATACTTTTTATTTTGGAAGTGGCATGCCGTTCAAAACTCATTCTTGCATCTGTTTCACTCATGCCGCTGCCATTGTCTATTACCTGGATCAGTGATTTACCGGCATCTGTAATAATGAGCCTGATCTCGGTTGCCCCGGAGTCCACCGCATTTTCCAGCAATTCCTTTACAGCGCTTGCTGGTCGCTGAATCACCTCACCGGCTGCTATCTGGTTGGCAATATTATCAGGTAATAATGTAATCTTATCTGGCACAAATTCCGCTTTAGCTGCCAAAAATAACCATTTCAGTTTTAAGCAACTATTGACTCTTCCTTTGCATCAAAAAGAGTAATTTTAAGATTCGTTATTTAACACCAATAATTTCTTTAGTATGACGATTCTAAGAGCCGCATTACTGTGTCTTTTTTTCATTCCATTTATTGCAACAGCCCAGTATAAAAGTAAACTGAGTAAGGACCAGTGGGTTGATAGTGTGTTTAATAGCCTGAATGATGATGAAAGAATCGCCCAATTGATGGTTATCAGGGCTCATTCGAATTTAGGTCCTGATCATGTTGCCAAAGTGGTGAATGATATTCAGCAATACAATGTAGGAGCCTTGTGTTTTTTCCAGGGTGGGCCAATAAGACAAGCTAACCTGACCAACTATTATCAACGTATTGCGAAAACACCATTAATGGTAACCATAGATGGTGAGTGGGGGTTAGGAATGCGGTTGGATAGTGTTATTAAGTTTCCTTACCAACTGACACTGGGCTCGGTCAATGATGAAAATCTTATTTACCGCATGGGGCTGGCAGTAGGCGAGCAATGCAAACGGATTGGAGTACATGTAAACTATGCACCGGTAGTTGATATTAATAATAATCCAGACAATCCGGTGATAGGGTATCGTTCGTTTGGGGAAGATAAAGACAAGGTTTCAAGATATGGTGTAGCCTATATGAAAGGGATGCAGGATGCAGGCATTATGGCCTGTGCCAAGCATTTTCCCGGCCATGGAGATGTGGATGTAGATTCTCATTACGATCTGCCGGTGATCAATAAAAATATGAAGCAACTGGATTCGATGGAGCTGGTACCATTCCGGGCCATCTTTAATGCGGGTGTGGGCAGTGTTATGATTGCACATCTGTATATTCCTTCTATTGATAACACAGCAAATAAAGCTACTTCCATTTCAAAGAATAATGTGACAGATCTGCTGAGAACAAAAATGGGATACGAAGGCCTCACTTTTACAGATGCACTGGAGATGAAAGGGGTGGCCAAATATTTTCCCGGTGGTACTATTGCGGTGGAAGCTATTATTGCCGGAAATGATATGCTTTGTTTGCCTGCCAGTGTGCCGGAGTCAATTGAAACGATTAAAAAAGCAATAACTGATAGCAGATTAAGCTGGAATGATATTTATGCTAAAGTAAAAAAAGTACTGGCGTCTAAATATCAACTGGGATTAAACAAATGGTCACCAATTGATACCAATAACCTGTTGGCAGATATAAATGCAAAAACAGATGCGATCCGGTATGAAGTAGCACAGCATAGCCTCACGGTTCTTTCTCAATCGGGAACTAAGGCTTCAAGAAATGATTATGCACAGGTGCCCTTGACGGATGAGCAGAAAAAAGTAGCGTATGTAGGTATTGGCCTTTCAGAGCTGAATGAATTTGGCAAGCGGATGAAGAATGACTATGATGCTGATGTCTATCTGTTATCTTATAAGGATGGAAAAGAGAAAGCAGACGAAATTCTAAAGGAAGTGCAAAAGGACGGTAAGTATGATGCTGTTATCATTGGCATTCACAACTACTCCTTAAGGCCGGCAGAAAATTTTGGATTAAGTCCTGTTGCAATAAAGCTGTACAAAGATTTAAACTTCATAAAAACAATTACTCTCACATTTGGCAATGTATTGGCTACAAAGAATTTTTGTGACGCCTGGACTTTAGTAGCCTGCTACCAGGATGATGCGATTACCCAGCAGGCGGCGGCGGACCTCTTACAGGGTAAAATTGCAGGACAGGGAAAATTACCGGTTTCTTTTTGCCAGTATAAATTCGGAGACGGGATAGTGCATGGAAGTAATAAGCCAACAAGAGCACAGATCAAAGAGAGGTTGTCTGTAGTGGATTCAATTGCTGCTGATGGAATAGCCAGGAAAGCATATCCCGGCTGTGTGGTACTTGCAGCTTATAAAGGAGAGATCATATATCACAAGGCTTTTGGAAATTATGAATACGACCCGGCTTCACCAGCAATGAGTGCGGAAAGTATTTTTGATCTTGCTTCTGTGACAAAGATCTCTGCTACTACTGTTGCTGTAATGAAATTGTACGAGGAAGGAAAAATAAAACTGGATGGCAAACTGAAAGATTACCTGCCGTGGGTCAAAGGAACAAATAAAGAGGATCTGAAAATTGATGATATCCTGCTGCACCAGGCAGGGCTGGTTCCGTTCATAGCTTTTTATAAAGAAACCATTGATCCTGCGACGGGAGCACCCAATCCGGCTATTTATTCAACCAAACCTCAAAAAGGGTATGGTGTTCGTGTAGCAGAAAATATTTATTTACGCAACGACTGGCAGGATACTATGATGTACCGGATTTTAAAAAGCCCTGTTGGACCCAAAAACAAGTATGTGTACAGCGATAATGATTTTATTTTCCTTGGAAAGATCGTAGAAGAGTTAACAGGTATGACACTTGATCAGTATACACAAAAAACTTTTTACAATAAAATCGGAATGTATTCGACCGGGTTCAAACCCCGTAATAAATTTCAGCAGGAATGCCTTGTCCCTACAGAAACAGAAAAGCATTTCCGCCAGCAAACAACAAAGGGTGATGTGCATGATGAAGGCGCTTCCATGTTTGGAGGAGTGGCAGGCCATGCCGGTTTGTTTTCCAATGCGTATGATTTATCCTTGCTATACCAGATGTTATTAAATGGCGGTGAACTGAATGGAGAACGATATTTAAAGCCGGAAACGATCAGACTTTTTACTTCTTATAACAGTAAAATAAGCCGTCGTGGTCTGGGGTTTGATAAACCTGAAAAAGATAATGCCATCCGCAAGGATCCTTATCCTTCACTATTGGCTTCGCCCAAAACATTTGGCCATACTGGTTTTACGGGTACCTGTGTATGGGTAGACCCGGAACATGAACTTGTTTATATATTCCTTTCTAACCGGGTGCATCCTACCAGGGATAATAACAAGCTGGGGCAATTATTGATAAGAGGAAAAATACAGGATGCGATTTATAAGGCGTTGGGTGTAGAGTAAGAAAATAAATATTACGTATTAGTTGAAGGTTTATCCTTCCCCTGGTTGGGATTATCCGGCCTTTGCTGGCCTGTCTGCCGGTCAGGCAGGTTTCTGTTTGGATTATTTGGTCTTTGCTGGCTCCTGTTCGGGTTGTTTGGTCTTTGTTGTTGATTACCGCCACCTTGCTGGCCTGCCTGCCGGTTAGGCTGGTTACGTTGCTGGTTATTTCCTTGTTGTTTCCTCTGTTGATTACCACCCTGCTGTTGTCCGCCCTGTGGTCTTTGTTGCGGCCGTTGATTTTTCTGCTGCTGTTGTTGTTTCTTTTTCTTATCTGCTTTTTCCAGTGTACGTAAACTGATTTGTCCTACCAGCTCAACAAATTCCGGCTCTGCTTCTTTGGGTTTGCCAGATGTTACTTCCACAGGTTCCAGTTCATCAGGCCGTATACCCTGCTGGTTCAGTGATTTTATTTTGCTCACTCTTTCCAAACTCAGGGGGTATTGCTTATTGCTGTCAGGTAATGTGTACCACATCAGGTTTTTGAAAATATCTTTCTTGATCAGGAAGGCATTGCCTTTGGCCACCTGTAATACATCACAGTTATCAGGAAAATGCTGCAGGGCATCCAGGTAGGTATCCAGTTCATAATTCAAACAACATTTTAGTCGTCCGCACTGGCCGCTTAGTTTTGTTTGATTGATTGAAAGATTCTGGTAACGGGCAGCTGCCGTATTCACTGATTTAAAATCAGTCAACCAGGTGCTGCAGCAAAGTTCACGGCCGCAACTGCCAATACCGCCCACTTTACCAGCTTCCTGCCTGGCGCCGATCTGGCGCATTTCTACCTTCACTTTAAATTCAGAAGCATATACTTTGATCAGCTCCCGGAAATCAACCCGTCCGTCAGCGATATAAAAGAAAGTTGCTTTTCGTCCGTCTGCCTGCATTTCCACCTGGCTTATTTTCATATCCAGTTTCAATTGTTTGGCTATGGCACGGCTGCGGATCACAGCCTCTGGTTCTCTTGCTTTATTTTGATTTCTTATCTCAATATCACGATCAGTTGCCCGCCGTAATACTTTTTTCATTTCGGGGTTATCTTCCTTCACTCCCCGCTTCTTCATTTGCAGTCGAACGATTTCACCAGTCAGCGACACTTCACCCACGTCAAAACCGCTTACTCCCTCAACGGCTATCAGGTCCCCTTTTTCAAAAGGTTGTAAGGATGTATTTCTGAAAAAATCTTTTCGGGTACCCTGGCTGAAGCTGACTTCAATCACTTTACAGGCACTATCCATATCAACAATGGGCATGTTGAGCAACCAGTCATGAGCATTCATGCGGTTACACCCGCCGGAACTACATCCTCCGTTACTCTTACATCCGTTTGGTTTTCCGCCTGTAGCGGTGCTGCAACCTGTACAACTCATTTCTGACTTTAAATTTCAGACCTGCCTGTCGGCAGGCAAGCTGATGATTAAATATTTTGAGGAGAGATGATGAACCTGGCTATAATACTACTATCAGGCTTTCGTTGCGTCGCACACTTCAGGGTTCTGTTCGCTGCTGAGCAAAGGCGAAACCATTTGAACAGCAATCTTATATGTAGAAGTAGTTAGGAACACAAGAAATAAATTCATCAAATCTTTAGGGCCATTTCCTTTTCTCTTTTCTCCCTGCCTTCAGACAGGCTTCAGCCTCTTAGCCCAACCTCAATCCATCAAAAATACAATCTTATCCTGAATAATATGGTATAGTTTAATGGTGAGGGCATGGAAGAGTATTTTGCCATTGGCATTCCTTTCTATGTAGTAGCTGGCCCTGTCAAGCTCCTCAATAATAGCCTGCTGCTGCTCAATACCGGCTATTTTGTTTAGTCGTTCAGCAAAATCCCGTTCGGTACCGAAGGCACCCGGGGCATCACCTGTGGCCCGGAGCAGGATGGCCTGTTCCAGCAAATGATTAAAATAGCGGAGAAACTGTTTTTGCTTTTCCCGTCCCAGGCGACTGATCTCTTCCACCCATTTGGTTTGTGCCACCGGCCCTGTTTTCAAAACAGCATTCAGCCATTCCCGTAAAAGAGCCTGCCAGTCTTCTTCAGCATGTTGCACCAATTGCAGGGCTTCCCGGTAATTGCCTTCACTTACACTGGCTACCTGCCGGGCAATAGCCGATTCGGTTTTATTGCGATTGGTAAGAGCCTCTTCAATATCTTTTGTTTCTAATGCAGGTACTTTTATCATCTGGCAACGGCTGACAATAGTTTGCAACACCAGCGCATCATTTTCAGCCACAAGAATAAACAAGGTATTTGGCGGGGGTTCTTCTATCAGTTTTAATAATTTATTTCCTTCTGCTCCCAGCATTTCCGGCATCCACATGATGAGGATTTTATACTCACTTTCAAAACTCTTCAGGCTCAGTTTGCGGATAATGTCATTACACTCTTCTGCGGTTATCTTTCCCTGGCTGTTTTCTTTTTCTTTGATCAGTTCTATCCAGTCGAAAGAGTTGCCGTAAGGATTTAGTTTTATAAATTCTCTCCACTCAGTAATAAAGTCAGTGGCGACAGGTTTATCCCCGGCTTTCTTAGTAACAGTAGGATAAGAAAAATGAATATCGGGATGCACCAATTGGGCAGCTTTCTGACAGGCCGGGCAGATACCACAACTATCAACCTCACCCCCAGGCCCCCTCTCCTGCGGGAGAGAAGGAGGTTCATCCCCGAATAAGGACGGTGCTTGTTGTAAGGCCGCCATATTTTTTCCGTTTACCTTTTCGCAAACTACATACTGGGCAAAGGCCAGTGCCAATGGCAATGCGCCACTCCCTTCTTTTCCTAAGAATAGTAAAGCATGGCTCAGCCGGTTATGTTGCACCAGTTCTGCCAGTTGTTGTTTTACTGACTGCTGACCTATGATGTCGGAGAATTGCATGGAAGGCGAAAATAAATCTTCTAAACAAGAAAAAACGACACTATATAATACAGCATCGCTTTTCCGGGTAATCTTATTTATTACAGTAGCTCCTGGTTCTATTTCAGGTATTGCAGCACTTCCTCACTCATCGGATTTGATTTGTGATGAAACACAGCAACTAATTTTCCATTTTCATCCAGCAGGAATTTGGTAAAATTCCAGATAACAGGATCCTGTAAAAATCTTTTCCAGACAATATCTTTTGAATTGCCGACTGGTACATTTTTCGCCAGTTCTTTAGATTCCTCATTCAGGTATTTGAACAATGGATGAATATCATCACCCCGTACAGATACTTTTTCGGCCAGCGGAAAAGTAACGCCATAGTTCTTAGTGCAAAATTCTTTTATATCAGCATTAGTACCAGGTTCCTGTTCACCAAAGTTATTGGCCGGAAAACCTACTATTACCAGTTTGTCTTTATATTTTTCATACAAAGTTTCCAGGTCTTTATACTGAGGAGTGTTGCCGCATTTAGAGGCAGTGTTAACGATCATGATTTTTTTTCCTTTGTATTGGGAAAAATCAATATCAGTTCCATCCAGACCGGGTACTTTAAAGTCATAAATAGAGCCGCCGGTTAAAGTAGTAGCTAAGATCATAGTCAAAAGCAATATTTTCATAATTGAAGTTTTCGTTTCAGGAGAATAACAAAGTTATATCAACCTTGTTTTAATCGGGCATTAAATATTGAAAGTTGCCATTACTGCTTTTCAAAACAACCGAGATCCGGCAGGCCAACAGGTCTTGGTTTTCCGTCTAAGTCGGTAGTTACCCCTGCGTTAACTCCTTTATTAAGGGCGGGAGACGCTGTATTCAGCCTGAAGTCATAATAATTTTTTGAGGTATTAATACTGTCGAACAGGGGCGGCTGGTTATTGATGATCTGGTTGCTGGTGATATTTGAAGGAGGGGTTTGTACTTTCCAGAGATTATAATCAAAACTGACATTAAAAGTGGTGGTACCATTTTTAATTACCACCACTTCATCATTCACCAATCCATTTTCGCCCCAGAAAAGACAATTGCGGAATATAGCATTCAGGTTGTTTGAAATATTATTAGCCGTATTACTTAAGGTAAGTACAGGGTTTTTATGTTCAATGAAACGATTGGCATAGGTAACTACGGTGCAATGGGTAAACTGGTAATCACCACCCTGGGCCAGGAAAAGATTTTTACCACAATTTGTGATCAGGCAATTTCGGGCCCTGATACTTGAATTCAATGAAATGATACCAGCATCATAGGCATTATCAATAATACATTCATTCAGGGTAAGTTTTGGATTGGCATTGGGTGATGGCGCTGTAATGCCAATTGCCTGGTAGGCATTTTTTATTACTGTATAATTGAGAATATTGTCTTTCGCATTATCCAAAAAGAAAATACCCGGCCAGCTGGCAGGAAAATCTTTGTAGGGATCATCCAGCCTGTCTCCCTGGAAGTAAACCCTGTCAGCAGTATCTTTCAACCCGTTTACCTGTAAAGTGCCATCCACAACAATGGGAGCATCTGCATGAATATAAATACGGCACCCATTATTAATGGTCAGTGTTTGATTAGTGTTTACCAGCAATGATCCAAGAATAACGTAGGGCAGGTCATTATTCCATATCTCATTTGTGTTTATCACTCTATCCCTGAAAAAATGAGCATTCTGTCCCCATGCTTCCAACTGCACCAGTTTGTCGTTCCCATTATAGCTTATTTCAATACTGTCCCTGATAACAAAAGGAAGATTGGCAGCAGTGGGGTTAATATTGACCTGTACAAATACATAAAGGCTATCATTGGCATTTATTTCAAGATTGCTGAACTGCGAACCGGGAACACCGTCTACATTCATTTTGAAAGAAGAAGAGGAACCTCCCAGCAGCTTCAGCGAAGACAAACGAAGTTTTTGATTATTCTCGTTTATTATCTTAAATGTTCTGTACGTAGAGCCGGCTGTAACAAATACCGTATCATATTTCAATGTATCAGCGCTAATACTGACTATTGCATCCGAAGAGGTGATAAATGAATCTTTCCGGCATGAAAAAAGAATGATCAATAAGGATATCGTAAGTATTCCGGGAGTCTTCATTGCAGTCAAAAATACTTCAACTAGTTGAGATTAACGGGATGCTATACAAAGTGTGGCAATACTTAACCGTACATTTTCGGCTTTTAATAGTTCATTTCCGCAAGCTTCCAGTGTGGCACCGGTGGTCACTACATCATCTACCAGCAGCAGGTGCATATTTTTTATTGCATCAGCATCTGAAAGGATAAATTTTCCTTCCATATTTTTCCATCTTTCTATCCTGCCTTTTTTTGTTTGTGTTTCTGTATACTGAGGACGGCTGATTATTCTATCCAGCACCGGAAGGTTCATGGCTTCAGCCATTCCCTCACATAAAATGGCAGCCTGGTTATACCCCCTTTTTTTTTCTTTGGCAGCGAATAATGGGAGTGGAACCAGTGCATCTGCTTCAAACCGGGCTGATTTTTTTATCTGTTCTCCCATTATTTTGCCTAATTGCATCCCCAGTTCCTTATTTCCTTTGTATTTAAACTGGTGCATCAGGTGCTGCATCAGTGATTCTTTAGTGAAGTAAAATTGGGCAGTGGCACCAGCGAGCGGCAATCGTCCCCAAAATATTTTCTCCACGGGATTATCGGGATGTAATTCAAAATTTGTTTCCGGCATAGCATCTATACATCTCATGCACAATACGGATTCCTCGTGCAATATATCGCTGCCGCATCCCGTACATATATGCGGGAATAACAGGTGCAGAACAGAGTCTTTTATTTCTTTTAGTGTGATCATTGGAACAGGTATCTGTACACTTCCTCCACTCTGCCCATCATTACCACTTCAATATTGAATTTTTGTTTTGCTAATCCTTTCTGGTTGTATTTGGAAACAATGATTTTTTCAAAACCCAGTTTTTCAGCCTCTGCAATACGTTGTTCAATGCGGTTAACAGCTCTTATTTCCCCGCTCAGGCCTACTTCTCCGGCAAAACATATGTGCTGGGGCACAGTAACATCTTCATAAGATGACAATAGGGCGCAGAGTACAGCCAGGTCAATAGAAGGATCTTCTACTTTAATTCCTCCGGCAATATTCAGGAACACATCCTTCATACCGAAATGAAACCCACCTCTTTTTTCCAATACAGCCAGTAACAACTGTAAACGCCTTAGATCAAAACCACTGACAGTACGCTGAGGTGTTCCATAAACAGATTGAGTGACCAATGCCTGTACCTCGATAAGTAAAGGCCGCATACCTTCTATTGTTGCTGCAATGGCTATACCACTAAGCTGATCCTCTTTTTGGGTAATTAATATTTCACTGGGGTTTAAAACGCCTCTCATGCCTTCGTCGGTCATTTCATAAATGCCTAACTCGGCAGTACTTCCAAAACGATTCTTTAGTGTTCTTAAAATTCTATAAGCATAATGCCGGTCACCTTCAAACTGCAATACTGTATCGACCATATGTTCCAGGATCTTTGGTCCGGCAATACTACCATCCTTGGTTATATGCCCTATCAGGAAAACAGGAGTACTGGTCTCTTTAGCAAAACGTTGAAATTCTGCAGCACATTCTCTTATCTGTGATACACTGCCCGGGGAAGAATCAATGAAATTTGTTTGCAATGTTTGTATAGAATCTACAATGACTAACTGCGGTTTCAGTTTTTTTATCTCCTGGAAAATAGTTTGCGTGGACGTTTCAGTTAGCAAGTAGAAATTATCATTTTTTAATCCCAGGCGGTTGGCACGCATTTTAATTTGCTGTTCACTTTCTTCTCCGCTTATATAAAGAACAGAAACATTTTTAAGCCATAAGCCATTTTGTAAAAACAAAGTTGATTTACCAATACCAGGTTCTCCGGCAACCAACACCAAACTTCCGGGAACAATACCACCGCCTAATACACGGTTCAACTCCGGATCAGCAGTGGGTAATCTTTTTTCTTCGCTGCTCTTTACCTCATTCAATGAGATGGTTTTGCTGATTCTTTTTTCCTCTGAATAGTCTTTCCAGGTATTGCTGTTTTTTGAATTATCTTTTTGAACCAGTTCTTCAACAAATGTATTCCACTGACCACAAGAAGGACATTGACCTACCCATTTCACACTTTCGTAGCCACAATTCTGACAAAAAAATGATGTCTTCACTTTACTCATGTAATAAAATTAAATGATTGCTTGTGTTTATTCAGTTTCCGGATCAATGAATAAAATAAAATGACTGAAACAATAAACAAGAACCAGGAAAATGCCTGAAAAAAAAAGATCAGGATTGCCAGAAATGACGACGGTATTTAAAATGTAAAAAGGGCCAACCTTGCGATTGACCCTTTTACTTACTAACCCATTAAATTCTATTGCTAAGTTACAATTATGCCCCACATTTCAAAATAAATTTTTAGTGCTGTGAATAACTTACGAAGGCTGTCATGAAGGAAAAAAGTAAAAAATTTTCAAAGAATTTATTTTTTTAATTATTTGATTTTCAAATAGTTAAAAGATGATTATAGAGTTGCTCAATAAATTTTAAACTAAGCTGTATTCTACTTTTTGACTTTTTTGAATGACAAAAAGGCTGAAAAAATCGTCCTGATCCAAATGGTAATAAATTTGTTATATAATCTGTTCAACTAAACAATTTTTAGACATGACAAGTGAAATTATGATAGTCTCCCTGGTGTTTTTAGGCATCAGTTTTCTCGTCTCGGCCATCCTTAAGAGTAAGTTTACGAAGTATGCTAAAGTCCCGCTTTCCAGTGGCTTGTCTGGCCGGGAAATTGCCGAAAAAATGCTCCGGGAGAACGGAATTTATGACGTAAAAGTAACATCTGTAGAAGGCTTTTTAAGCGACCATTATAACCCGGTAAATAAAACAGTGAACCTGAGCCCGGATGTGTACAGCGGAACCAGCGTTTCAGCTGCAGCAGTGGCTGCCCATGAATGCGGTCATGCAGTACAACATGCTAACGCTTATGGACCGTTGGTTTTCAGGAGCAAAATGGTTCCGGCTGTTCAGGTAAGCTCAATGCTGGTTAACTGGATTTTGCTTGCCGGAATGATTATTTTGGCGACCACAAAGAACCCTACAGTTCTCCTCATTGGTATCATTGTTATGAGTGTAACCGTTCTTTTTACCCTTATTACTCTCCCGGTCGAGTTTGATGCCAGTAAGAGAGCTTTAGCATGGCTTGACAGAACCAATGTTACTGGCCCCGCTGAATACCCTAAAGCAAAAGATGCTTTAAAATGGGCGGCAACTACCTATGTGGTGGCAGCTTTAGCAGCAGTCGTTACGCTTATACAATACATAATGATATATATGGGTAGCAGGGACAGAAGCTGATTTTCTTAACAATAGTCAATTAATTTTAAATCCTTTCTTACAACCGTGCAGCAATTTGCACGGTTTTTTTTGTCTTTAAGCTTTCGTTAAATATTTTCGCCACTGATCTGAAAAGACTCAGGCTTAGTGCAGATGGGTTTGCCTATACCTTATAGAGAGATAGACGCTTCAGCCGGTGTTCTTGTTCAAAACGATGGGTACTAAAAATATTTGCTTATGAGAAAAAGAAAACCCCGGTTAATCCGGGGTTTTTTCTTTAAAACTTATAACTTAATTTCTTCGTCATGCTGATCGAAGAATTTGTATTCGGTAAGGTGATAATTGCTGTCTTGCTCGAGTCTTGTTTTTTGTCCAAACTTCCTTTTCCACTTTGCCATCTTGGTGCTCCAGGGCCAGCCTTTTGTAAGGTATGAATAGAGTATGGGGTGAACAACCAGTTTAAGATTGCCATTCTTGTGAGTAATGAGATAGCTTAAATTCTTTTCTATTTCATCTTCCAGTAACAGGGTAGATGAAATTTTTCCGGTACCATTACAACTTGGACAAACTTCCTGTGTATTGATATTCATCTCAGGCTTCATCCGTTGGCGGGTAATCTGCATCAGGCCAAATTTGGAAATAGGAAGTACTGCATGTTTGGCTCTGTCAGGTGCCATGAACTCCTCCATTCTTTCCATTAGTTTTCTCTTATTGTCGGGCAACTTCATATCTATGAAGTCAACGACGATAATACCACCCAGATCTCTCAGGCGAAGCTGGCGGGCAATCTCTTCGGCAGCTTCCAGGTTTGTTTCCAGTGCGTTTTGTTCCTGGTTATTACTTACACTTTTATAACCGCTGTTTACATCTATTACATGCAGGGCTTCTGTATGCTCAATGATAAGATAAGCGCCGCTGTTAAGATTTACTGTTTTTCCAAAAGATGATTTTACCTGCTTGGTAATACCAAATGAATCAAATATGGGCGAACCATTCTGATAAAAAGAAACGATGTCAGCTTTTTCCGGTGCGATGCGCTGAATGTAATTCTTAGTATCGCTGTAAATATTCCTGTCATTAACAACGATCTTATTAAAGTCTTCATTCAGCAGGTCACGAAGAATACTTGTGGTCTTTGTTTGCTCACTAAGAATCTTTGCAGGCGCTGCGGCTCCTTTCAGATTTTGCTGGATGCTTTTCCACATGTCCACCAGGGCTGAAAGATCTTCATGTAATTCGGCAGTATTTTTTCCTTCAGCAGCAGTTCTTACAATTACACCAAAATTCTTTGACTTGATCGCCTCGACTATCTTCTGCAATCTTTTTCTTTCTTCAGAAGAGTGAATCTTTCTCGAGACCGCAACAATATCATTGAATGGTGTCAAAACCACAAAACGGCCAGGTAAAGAAATTTCGCAACTCAGTCTCGGGCCTTTCGCTGCAATTGGTTCTTTCAATATTTGAACAAGAATGTTAGGTTTACCGCCCAACACTTCGTTAATCTTTCCTGTTTTGACGATTTCCGGCTCGATAGTGAATTTGCTGAAATCAAGACCTTCCTCGCTTTTGTCGGACATACACATACCGGTGAACTTGAGCAGCGATTTTGCATAAGGACTCAGGTCTGTATAATGCAGAAACGCATCCTTCTCAAATCCTACATCCACAAAAGCAGCATTCAGCCCGGGTATCAGTTTTTTTACTTTTCCCAGGTATAGGTCTCCCACTGCAAAACGGGCATCGCTTTTTTCGCTATGCAGTTCTACCAGCTTTTTGTCTTCCAGCAAGGCTATTTCCACACCTTGCGGAGCTGCATTAATAATTAGTTCTTTGTTCATTACAGCTTACATAAATGAAACACCTTAGTGCTGTAAACACCAGTTGCCAGGAATCCGTATGGAATGCGGGGTTGTACCTGTAGGATATTTGCGGGTTAATTTGGGGCTGCAAACGTATACGGCAAAACAACCGATGGACTGAGAGGTGGGTGACTGGTTAATTTGTTGATTAAGTTAATCAGGATTTCCAGATTCCGGATGAGATTTCATTTAATAAAATCTCAATGCCAAATTAACTTAATCAACAAATTAGCTAATTCACTTATTTGTTCCTCTTCTTATGACGATTCTTTCTCAGTCTTTTTTTACGCTTGTGCGTCGCAATTTTATGACGCTTCCTTTTTTTACCACAAGGCATACTCAAATAATTTTTAAATCTTGTTTATAATAAGTTTTCTTATCCTTTTAAAAGGAGGGGTTTATTTCTTCAACTCCTCAATTCGTTCTGAGATGGCCGCTTTAATATCTGCCAGCTTGATAAAGGAAAGGCTTTTCTGATACCAGCTTATGGCATTAGCCTTTTCCCCTTTCCTCTCATACATATCTGCCATTAGTAATATAGCCTCAATATTATCCGGTTGCAAACCTAATACAGTTTGTAAACGGCCTATGGCTTTGTCGTATTGCCCGGAAATCATGGATCCTTTTACCAGCATCATCTGTGCATATAAATTGGTGCTGTCTTTCTTTACTACCTCCATGATCTTAGAAATACCCTCCATTGGAGTGGGAGAAATGTTTCCGAATAAGAAACAAGCACCCAGCCCAACTTTGGCTGAATCATTATCCCGGTTAATCTTCAAAGACCTGTCAAACAAATCTTTGGCCTGCAGTGCTTTCCATCTTCTTCGTTGCACCAACTCATCATTCTGCAGGTTATCCAAAAATAAGCGGGCTGCAAATGTGAGGCTTTTTTCCGAATTTTCCAATCTGGCCGCTTCTGCCTCATACCATGCATAGGGCTCAAAAATTCTCGCAGAGTCTTTCCAAAAATGAGATAATTGGTGGTAAACCTTTAGTTGCTGATTGTTAATATCTCCGCGGGTAATGGAATTTTCCAGTGTATTTAGTCGAATTACCTGCTCCGGGTTTAATTGTTTTTTGGCTATAACCAGAATACTATCAATGGATACAGCAGGTTGTTCATTCCCATGATCATGCCCATCATCGGCGCTATGCTGTTGATTTTCAGATGCTATTATTGTTTTTTTGGCAGGAACAGTTCGTCCAAACGCATAAATAACCGCAACAAGGATGAGGGCTGCTATAATCGTAATAAGCTGAGGTTTCTTCACAATCAAAAAATTCAGATTGCAAAGTTACCCTAAAGGCAATGAATTGCAGGCGGTAAGAAAAAATCTTTTGGATTCAGAAATAAGTATTATTCGGCTTCCTCTCCTGGCCCGGGATCCGGTTTAGGTTCTTTTAATTTTTTTACCTCTGCTACAAACTCTTTGGCAGGCTTAAATGCAGGAATATAATGCTCGGGTATATGAACGGCGATATTTTTTTTGATATTACGCCCAATTTTAGCAGCTCTCTTTTTTGTTATAAAGCTACCAAAGCCACGGATATAGATGTTCTCGCCACCAGCAAGGGTGTCCTTTACTTCCTTGAACATGGTTTCAAGAGTAACAAGCACATCTACCTTTGGTATGCCTGTTTTTTCAGAAATCTGATTTACCAGGTCGGCTTTTCTCATTGTTGCAGGTTTTTAGGGGTTTTATAAAGCCAATTTATGACAAAATAATATGATAGTCAACTAAATAGGCATAATTTTTTTCAACCGGCTTTGCACCAGTGAGCTTAAAATGGTGGATATTGAGCTCTGAAATTAATTACCGGGATCAATTTTATGCAAAAAAACGGCACAGAAAAGCTTAAAACCAGATTCGCAAAGACTCTTTTAAAATGGAATACAACAAGCAATACCCGTCAAATGCCATGGAAAGGAGAAAAGGATCCTTATAAGATATGGTTAAGTGAAATCATATTGCAACAGACCCGTGTAGAGCAAGGACTGAAATATTATAACAATTTTGTAAAGACTTTCCCGGATGTACATAGGTTGGCAAAAGCTAAGGAGGAGAAAGTTTTCAAATTGTGGGAAGGGTTAGGTTATTATTCAAGATGCAGAAACATGCTTGCCACCGCCAGGTATATTTCAAAAGAATTAAAAGGAAGGTTTCCGGTAAAATATGAGGAAATAAAGCAACTAAAAGGAATTGGGCCGTATACTGCTGCAGCTATTTCTTCTTTCGCCTTTAATTTACCCTATGCTGTCGTAGATGGTAATGTGTTCAGGGTTTTGTCCCGCCTGTTTGGCATTGATAAACCCATCGATTCTGCAGAGGGTAAAAAATACTTTTCTCTTCTTGCTGAAAAGCTTCTTGATAAGAAAAAGCCAGGTTTGTATAACCAGGCCATCATGGATTTCGGGGCAGTAATATGCAAACCTGCGGCACCTCTTTGTTCAAGCTGTATTTTCAAAAAAGAATGTGTGGCTTTTACGGCTGATAAAATCAATGAATTACCTGTGAAAG
>Ga0116143_10001322_pt1 | contig 30415 bp, 25 predicted proteins | sample AD_UKC034_MetaG_FD_89745 | JGI IMG/M metagenome (GOLD analysis project Ga0116143, IMG submission 89745) | Active sludge microbial communities of municipal wastewater-treating anaerobic digesters from USA - AD_UKC034_MetaG | ecosystem: Engineered > Bioreactor > Anaerobic > Digestate | place: USA... | reverse complement strand
CCCCTGCGCTGCAACTGGCCCAGATCGCGCTGCCCTACGACTATCCCGCGCTGGAGCCCTCCGTCGATGCGCGCACCATGGAGATCCACTACACCAAACACCACGCGGCTTACGTGAAGAACGTGAACGAGGCGATCGTGGCGGAGGGTGTCGCGGCGAAAGATGAGATGGACCTGCTCGCACGCGTGGGCAGCTTCAGTGCCAAGGTGCGCAACAACGCCGGTGGCACGTGGAACCACAACTTCTTCTGGCAGGTGATGGGCCCGGGTGGCAAGGGGTCGCCCGAGGGGAAGGTGCTTGACGCATTGAACGCCGGCTTCGGATCCTTCGACAAGTTCAAGGACGCCTTCACCGATGCCGCCATGAAACGCTTCGGTAGCGGTTGGGCCTGGCTCGTGGAGCGCAATGGTGAACTGGCCATCGGGTCCACCCCGAACCAGGATAGCCCATTGATGGACGTGAGCGAGCTGAGGGGGACCCCCCTGCTCGGCCTCGACGTGTGGGAACACGCCTACTACCTCAAGTACCAGAACAAGCGCAACGAATACGTCGCCAACTGGTGGCAGGTCGTGAACTGGGACGAGGTGGCGAAGCGGATGGCGTGAGCGATCAGCTCTCCACCAGCTCGATATCGAAGTCCACCAGTTCAACGAACTGCTGGATGCGCTGATCGATGTCCTCGCGGCTCACCTCGGCGAGTCGTTCAATACCGAACTTCTCGCAGGTGAAGCTGGCCATGGCGCTACCCACGATGATGGCGCGCTTGAGGTTGTCGAAACTGTGGTCCTGGGTGCGCGCCAGGTAACCGATGAAGCCACCCGCGAACGTATCGCCGGCACCGGTGGGGTCGATCACATCCTCCAGCGGCAGCGCGGGGGCGAAGAAGACACGGCCCTGGCCGAAGAGCAGCGCACCGTGCTCACCCTTCTTCACCACCAGGTACTTGGGGCCCATCGCCAGGATCTTGCCGGCAGCCTTGACCAGGCTGTGTTCACCGCTCAGTTGGCGTGCTTCCGCATCGTTGATCGTAAGGATGTCCACCCGCGCGATCACCTCCTTCAACTTCTCCAGCGCACTGTCCATCCAGAAGTTCATGGTGTCCATGGCCACCAGGGCAGGACGCTGCTCCATCTGATCAAGCACCTTGCCCTGCACCGTGGGGTCAAGGTTGCCGAGCATCACGTACGGTGCTTTCCGATACGCCTCCGGAAGCTTGGGATCCAGCTCCAGCAGCACGTTCAGGCGCGTTTCCAACGTATCCCGACTGTTCATGTCGTAGTGGTAGCGTCCGGCCCAGAAGAAGCTCTCCTTGCCCTTCAGCACCTCCAGGCCGCCAAGGTCGACCCCGCGGTCGCGGAGCTGCTGCATCACGGGCTCCGGGAAATCATCACCGACCACGCTCACCAGTCCCATTTTGTCCAGGAAGACCGAAGCGGCCAGGCTGATGTAGGTGGCGGCACCGCCCACGGTCTTCTCGGCCACGCCGAAAGGGGTTTCAATGCGGTCAAAAGCGACGGTTCCTACGGTGATGAGCTGCATGGTCCTGATGCGTTCGGTTATGGCCTGGAACAAAGAGAGCCGCGCTGGCGGCTCTCTCTTGATGCTCCCCGGGCTGGACTTGAACCAGCGACCCCATGATTAACAGTCATGTGCTCTAACCAGCTGAGCTACCAGGGAAGGTACCCGGTTAAGGGACGGCAAAAGTAGAAGGATCAGCGGTATTCGCCAAACGGGACCGAAAGCCGGCCTCTTGGTCGGGTCACTCATCCCCCACGTCATACACGAACCGATACCCGGGTACTCCGCGCTGCCCGGCCAGCTCCTCAGCCGTGCCTTCGCGGTAGCGTACCCGACCTGCCGGAACACCCTGGGCCAGCAGGAACTGCATGGTGCTCTCGCGCCGTGCATACTCGATCTCGCCCACGATCCGGTCCGCCTCGTTGGAACCGAGCAAGCCCAGACAACGATCATGCAGTGACTTGCCATCCATGGATGCCGTTCGCTGTTCCACGTACGCGGTGAAGGCAGGGTCGCGCGCGCTCAATTCCAACACACGCGTACTATCCGCACCATCAAGGGTCGGCTTCCCAGGGAAGAGGAAGGCCTGCTTCGCGTGGAACACCGCCACCTCCCGAGCTTCGGCCGGGACATCGACGATGGGTACCAGATCCACCAGGAGCCCAGGCTTGGACTTCAGTGCGGACGCGAGTTGTTTCAGCGTCTTCTCCTGCGGATCCGCGGGTCCATGTTGCAGGTACGCGAAGCGCACACTTTCCAGGTCACTCTCGTCGGCCCCTTCAAAGGCGCGCACCAGCAAGCGACCAGGTGCGGAAGCGGCCTTGACCAGCAGGTTCTTGAGCACTTGCCAGACGATGGGCCACACCTTGAACTCGGGATCCTTCAGGTCGCCCTTCACGGGCACATCAAGTTCCACCACGCCGTTCACATCCTTCAGCAAGCCCACCGCCAGCCGCAAGGGGAGAACGAAGATCCCCGGATCATGCTCGTCCACCTTCTTCCCCACCTTCATCTTGTCCACGCGCAGGTGGTTCTGCGAATCGATCCTGCCATCCTGCACCACCGTCTTCGTCATGTAATGCAAGCGCCCATCTTCAAGCGGATGCGCAGCATACCATCGCCCGTACGCGTCCAGATGGTTCAACGCCAGATCGTCCACCGTCAGGTCCACCTTCACGTTGCGGATGTTCCTGGGATCGAAGACCGCATCGGCCTTCAACCGGCCGTTCTCCTGCAACACCGCGCTGGCCGTGACCTTCCCGGCCTCGTCATCACTGGTGATCCGGTTGGCGCTCACATTGATCGCCGTTATCGCATAGCGGAACGGCTGCGCAGGGGTGTTGTCCTCGAACTGAACGGCGCTATTGATCAGCGCCAACTTCTTCGCCGTGTAGTCGCTCGCCACGATCTGTTCGCCTAGATAGCTGATGTAGTCCGCCAGTAGTACGAATACATTGCTCTCGCTGGCCTGAAGTTGTGTGTTGATGCTATCTCCAGCGACCGCCGTAGTGTCCAGTTCCAACAACCGTGTCCAATTGTCCGTCCCGTCAGCGAGCATCACGAACTTCAGGTCCGCGCCATCCAGGACCACTTCGCCCATATCCACCCGCTCGTCGCTCGCCACCAGGGTGTCCAGGCGGGCTGTCGCGCTGGTGAGCCCGAAGAGCTTGTCGCCGTTCGGGTCGGACAGCAGGATGTCACGCAGATCAAGGCTGGCACTGAGCTTCAAACTCGTGCTATCCAAATAGCTGTCGACAAGATCCAGCTTCAGGTCCATGGCGCCTTCCAGCGCAGCACAGGTAAAGAAGTCCTGGAGGTAAGGCAGTAACTGCGGCATGGCAAAGGCCTTCAGTTCGGCATCGACAGCATAGAGTGATCTCTCTGTATCCAGCATGAAGCCACCGTCCAGTCGCCCACCATCGTTCAGGTCGAAGCCCAGGCCGAAGTCCATCCGTGCATTCTCCGAAGAGATGATGGTACTTGTGGCCTTGAGGTTCATGATCCCGACAGGGGCGGCGAGCACATCGCTCTGATAGTCGAGGCGACCATCGTTCAGCACGATGTCTTCCATGCTGAAATGCACGGGTGCGGATCCATCGGGCGCGGCCGTATCAGCGCTTCCTAGCTCGAGCAGGTCGCTGAAGTTGAAACGGTCGCCGTTCTGTATGATGTGGAAGTACGGAGCCTCGATCCGCAGGCCGGTGAACCGCCAGTTGTTCTCTTGGAAGCCCTTCCAAAGATCACTTCGCACGCTTATGCTCTTCCACGAGACGAATACCTCCTCGCTTTCCGGCTCGTAACAGGTGACCCCGGTGATGGCGTACCGGAATGTGAATGGGTTCAGGAAGATCCGATCGATGGTAACCTTCCTATTGATCCACTCCTCACTGTGGGACTCGATGTAGCGCTTCAGTAGGAATGGAATGAGCAACGTCGTCAACAGGAGAACGACCATGATGACCGCTCCAAGTGCGATGAGCCAGCGCCTCCGGCTGCGTCGTCCTGCCGTCCGATCGGTCATTGTGAATGTGCTGGAAAAGAGAAGCGGCCCCGAAGTTCGGGACCGCTTCATTAACCAGGTCGGGAAAGCAGCTTAAGCCGCCGCGTCGGGCTTGGTGCCCAGGAGTTGGAAGTCGTTCAGTACCACTTCGGTGATGTAGCGTTTCACACCCTCCTTGGTCTCGTAGCTCCGATGCACCAGGCGGCCCTCCAGGGCGATGGGTGATCCCTTGCGCAACAGGCGTTCCACGGCCTCCGCGGTGTTCCCCCAGGCCACCACGGTGTGCCATTGGGTATCGGTCACCCGCTCACCGGATGCGTTCCGGTAGCTATCGTTGGTCGCTACGGAGAGGCGGGCCACCTTCCGCCCTTTCGCGATCTCCCGCACTTCGGGGTCGAAACCGAGGTTGCCGATCAGGTGCACTTTGTTCTTCAGCGTGTTCATGGTACTTGGATTTTGGGTTGACTTTCGTTCCTGCCGTCGGTGCTGTTGCCGAACGACGATGCAAACGTTCAGCCGGCCTCCACCCGAATTCGGCTGATAACCAGTTGTATGTGGATATAAGCATTTGTACAACGATTGCTGTCGGTTATCCAGCCCCTCGTTGGCTCATCGAACCACCTGCCCCTGAACCGGTTCAGTACCTTGCAATGGGCTTGTTCCCGAGGCAGCGGATCCGACCGGAACCTTGTCTATGGAACGGAAAGGCCTTTCCACTTTGAGCGGATCCACCGAACGCGAGCTCGTCCAGGGGTGCCTGGCCGGTGACCGTCGTTGTCAGGAGTCCCTGTACACGCGGTATGCCCGGCGTATGTATGCCGTTTGCCTGCGTTATGCGCGTCATCAGCTGGAGGCCCAGGACCTGATGCAGGAGGGGTTCATCCGGGTCTTCGAAAAGCTGGCTGCGTTCCGGATGGAAGGCTCACTGGAAGGATGGATACGACGGATCATGGTACACACCGCCATCAATCACTATCGGAAGAAGGCGTTCCAGCAGGAACGCTTCGGTATGGAGCATCTGCCCGAGGCCCCCGTGGAGCCAATGGCCATCGATCATCTTGGCGAGCAGGAATTGATGAAGCTGATCGCCGAACTACCGGACGGCTATCGCCATGTGTTCAACCTGTACGCAATAGAGGGGTTCGACCATGCGGAGATCGCGGCCATGCTCGGCTGTGGTGAGAGCACATCACGAAGCCAGTTATCCAAAGCGCGCGGCTACCTGCAAGCGCGAATCAACCGAAAAGAGATCCTGGACCATGCGGGAAAAGCATCCCATTGACGAACGCTTCAGAGCCCTCTACGAGGCCGAGGCCACCCCGCCGAGCGAGGTGCGGGAATCCTTGGCCGGTAGATTGGACTGGGACCGAGCAGGCCGCACCACAATGTGGAACCGATGGTTCCTGATAGCGGCCGGCGTTGCGCTATTGATCACCGGCACCCTCTACGTCCTGGATGCTGGATCCATCGTTCGGTCGGGAAATGGACGGACCGCCCGGTTGGAGGGTGGTCCAGAAGAAATGACCGATGGGAACGGTCCTTCCGCGACCGTTCCCTCGAGTGGAACAACTCCTTCCATCGTGGATGGGGTCGCCCTGAAAGACCTACCGGATACGGAAGAGTCCCTTAGCCGACGAAAGGTGGACGGATCCACCCCATCACTGGATCGGACCGCATCCGGCCAGGTACGAAAAGCCACAGGCGACCATGGTGCTGAGGATGCGGGGAAAACTACCGGTACCAGGAGGTCATCTTCAGGGGAAGTGCGCGCCCGGATATCGTCGGCACGTACTGGGCTGGCTGGCACCGGAAGCTCCGCCACCCACGACCGATCGGTGGAGGGGTCTGAGGCGGAACACATGGCCGACCCAGCAACGGCCCAAGGGTCAGCTGGCCATGGCGCTGAAGGGGCGCTGATCACACGTCATCATGAACGATCGATGCCGGGCCCCGAAGGTGTCCGCACTGCTTCGGACCTCTACAACATCCGTCTGACGCGCATGGATGTGCGTCGTTCCACCATGGACCGTTCGAGTGAGCCCCTGCTTCACCCGGTCCCGCACCCGGGGCCTTACGTTCTCCCGGCGGGGAGCTGGGTGGCAGGAATCACCATCGGAGTCGGGCGGATGAACGGGACCTGGAGGGCGGATGACCAACAGGGCCTGACCGATGCGGAAAATTGGCGCGGATCCACACTATGGGGTCTTGACATTGGGCGAGAGTGGCGTTCCGGGTGGAGCATCCGTTCAGGTCTAGGCCTGGCGATGGATCGAAGCACCTTCGCCTGGGAAGAGCATGAGGTGGAACGCTTCACCGATGTGGACACGACATGGACGACGACGCTGTACAACAACACCGAGGACCTGGTGTACACATGGAACATCGATACGATGGAACTCGAGCGCCCCAGCGCATCAAGCACCACGCGTTCCAATAACCTGTACGGTGCGATCAGGATACCGCTAACGATCGGCTGGCACTCCGACCAGCGGCGATGGCGGTATGGGGCATTCACTGGGTTCACGGTCATGATCCCCAGCCAGCGCCAGGGCAGCACACTTCATCGAAGCCCGGATGATGCGGGCCCGACGGTCGTTGACCTGACGGATGCGCGCGTGAACGACCGGTTCGGCCCGCGAATGAACATGCACGCTGGCCTGAGCCTGGGATTCCATGTCACGGTCCACCTGACCGTACTGGCCGAGCCGATGTGGTCACTACCTGTCCCTGTCCTGAGCGGGTCCAGAGCGCCGTGGATGCAGGGTCATCTCTTCCAATTCCGATTGCAACATGCACTGTTCGCTTCGAGCCCTTGAACACACCTTGTTGGTGGCCCTTGTGATCACGGCAGCACGGTCCTCGGCACAGCCGATCTGCGACGTTATCCTGAGGCCCGCATTCCATTACACGGTGGATGGCATGTCCGTGATCCTGGCTGATAGTTCGCGCTCAATAGGTATTGAGGCGGACGCACTGTGGACATTCGGGGATGGGTCCATGGCCTCCAGCTCGCCTGACCATGAATTCACGCAGCCTGGCAGCTACACCGTATGCCTGACGTTGACCGCGCTCGAAGGCCCGGCCTGCTCCTCGAGCTACTGCCGTGAGGTCGTTGTCCCCGGAGCGCCCTGTCCACCTTCCCAGGAACCCTATTTCGAATACGAACAGTCGGGGACCAATGCGCTATCCTTCCAGTTCGCCGTAGGTACGAGCGTAAGCGGGAACTGGAGTTGGGATTTCGGGGATGGTGTCATCGGCGCAGACGCGTTCCCGATCCACACCTGGGCCCTGCCTGGGCCACACTTCGTCACCTTGACCGACCAGGCCGGGGACTGCGTGGCCACTTATGGACGCTGGGTCGAGGTGGACGGGAACGGCACCACTTGCGGTCCAGGTCTATTCGTCGACTTCTCGCCGGTGCCCATGATGAACGAAGTGGTCTTTGAACCCAGCATCATCACGAGCGGCCATACCGCCATGCTGGGTATCTGGTCCTTCGGTGACGGTCAGGTTGACACTGCGTTCGCGACCCAGCATGAGTATCAGGTGGAAGGGAGTTATCAGACCTGTTTCCTGGTGGGGGCCATCGATGAAACCGGGGAGGATACGTGCTTCTCACTGGTCTGTCACACGTTCGGAACGACGTCCCTGGTGGGCATCGAGGATGATCCAGCCTTGGACCTGACGGTATGGCCCAACCCGGTTAGCGGCACTCTACACTTCCGGGTTCCGTACCCTGGACCCGTATTGATCAGGCTCGTGGACCTCTCAGGTAGGGCTCTGCTCACGGAGCGGCGGATCATGGGGTCGATGAGCTCGCTTACCATGGACGGGGTAGCCCCTGGACAATACCTGCTCGAGGTGGACCAGGGCTTTGGTCGATCGGTCACAAGGATCCTCGTTCACCGATCACCATGAATGAACAAGGGCGACCTATCCACTGGTCGCCCTTGTTGAATTGTTGTTCGGATCAAGCCCTGACCTCCTCCGGCTTGGAGCCGAGCAACTGGTAGTCGCTCAGCACCACTTCCGTGCTATAGCGGCGCTCGCCCTCTTTGGACTCGTAGGACCGCTGCACCAAGCGACCCTCGACCACCAGGCCACTTCCCTTGTGCACCAGACTGGCGAGTTTCTCGGCCTGCTTTCCCCACACCACGATGGGATGCCATTGCGTATTGTCCTTCCACTCCCCTTCCGCGGTCTTGTAGCGCTCGTTCGTTGCCAACCGCAGCCTCAGCATGGTGTGCCCATTGCCCACGTTCTTCAATTCGGGGTCGTTACCGAGGTTCCCGATCAGCTGCACCTTGTTCTTCATCGTCGTGTTCATGGTCGTTGGTTGTTGTTAGTTCGTTGACCGCTGCAAACCTTCACTCCCCGATCCACGCCATCCGTTCGATCATCATTTATAGACGTTTACAGTTGTTCGCTGTCGTTTGTTGGACGGCCCACCCACACTTGCCAGCACCTGCGCTTTCCTATCTTTAGCCGCCTTTGGAACCGAGGCACCAACCACGAAGCAAGGAACCGACCGATGAGCCGCACCACGAGCAAGATCCTCGTACCCACAGACTTCACCAAGGTGGCCGATTGTGCCTTGAATCACGCCATGACCGTAGCCGGAAAGACAGGCGCTCCGGTACATATCGTCCATGTCGTCGAAAAGCAGGCTCATGTGGAGGAGGCCCGCCGGAAACTCGAGTTGGAGGTGGCGCGTGCCAAGAAATGGAACGAGGCCGTGACCGTCACGCCGATGGTCCGTGTAGGTTCCATTTACGAGGACATCGGTGACGCCGCCGCCGAGGTCGGGGCCGGTATGATCATCATGGGCACGCACGGCATGCGCGGTATGCAGTTCATTACCGGAAGCCGGGCTTTACGCGTGATAACCAGCAGCAGCGTTCCATTCGTCGTAGTGCAAGAGCGCATGATCAAGGACGTCGGTTATCGGAACATCGTGGTGCCCTTGGACCTGCACAAGGAGACTCGTCAGAAACTCACCTTGGTGGCCGAGATGGCCAAGACCTTCGGGAGCAAGGTTCATCTGTTGACGCCGAAGGAGGACGATGAGTTCCTGCACAAGCAGTTGCTGAACAGCCTTCGTTTCGCGGACCAATACCTCGGCGAGCGTGGGATCGAGCATGTCGCCACCATCTCCAAGGAGGACAGTGGCGACTTCGTGAAAGCGGTGGTGCGTCACGCGGTCGAGATCGATGCCGATCTGATAGCGATCATGAACCTCACCGAGGGGAACATCTTCGGTCTATTGGGCGTGCCGTATGAGCAGGAGATCATTGCCAATGAGGCACAGATCCCGGTGATGTGCATGAATCCGGTAACCACCGGGGTGGGCGGGGGCTGGACCATGCAGGGCGGATAGCCCGGCTCAGGCTCGCATCCCGATCACAAGGATGTCGTCCACCTGTTCGTGGATGCCACGCCAGCCACGGAACGCCTCTTCGAGCATGCCGCTCTGGCTCTCGGCCGGGAACCGGCTGATCTCCAGCAACAGATCACGGAACCGTTTGTAGAGGAACTTCTTCCCCTTCGGCCCACCGAACTGATCGGCATAGCCGTCCGAGAAGATGTAGACCATGTCGCCCTGTTCCAGCAGGATCCGGTGGTCCGTGAACTCCTGACCCTCGAGGTCAAAGCTCCCGATGGGTCGCTTGTCCGGTTGGAAACGCAACACCTCCCCACCACGCACGACATAAAGGGGCGAGTTGGCACCTGCGTATTCCAGCACCCTCCGCTCCGGATCATAGTTGCATAGCGCCATGTCCATACCATCGCGTACAAGGAACTGCTCCCGGTCCTTGTGAAGTGCTTCGAAGGCGATCTTGTTGAGGACCTTCAGGACTTCCGAAGGACGGCCCGCCCCTCGCTCCCGGATGGCTTGATTGAGGCCGTTGTGTCCGATCAGGCTCATGAAGGCTCCGGGAACGCCATGTCCTGTGCAATCCACCGCTGCAAAAGCGACCCGCCCATCCACTTGGTCCACCCAGTAGAAGTCACCGCTGACGATGTCCTTTGGTCGATAGTATACGAAGGACTCGGGGAGCAGCTCCCTGATCCGTTTGCCCGGTGGTAGGATCGAATCCTGCAGCCGCTTGGCATAGCGGATGCTATCGGTGACGTTCTTGTACAGCTCCACCACCCGGCGGCTCTGGCGCTCCACCTCTTCCTTCTGCCGCACGACCTCCTCGGTGCGCTCGTGCACCTTCTGCTCCAGGATGCGCTCCCGTTGACCGAGTTCGTCACGCATCTTGAGCAGGGCATGGCCAAGCATGTCCTCCTCGCTCAAGGGCTCATACTCCGCACCGAAATTGCCGGCCGCGACGGCATGAGAGAAATCGGTGGTTCTTCGAAGACCATCGACCAATGAGGAGAGCGCCTTGCTCATGTCGCCGATCTCATCGTTGGTGACGCGCACCCTTGTCCGGGGGAAAACACCGCGCCCCAGGCTCAAGAGCACACTCCGCAGACGTTGGACCGGCGTGACAATGCCGCGCACGATGAAAAAGGCCACGACCGCACCTATGATCACAAGCCCGATCCCCATGTACAGCACGAAGAACTTGAGTGAGTCGAAGCTGCGGATCATGCTGCCGCCGAGCGCCATCCGTTTCCCCTCCTGCATCTCGATCAGCCTGTCGAGGTCGGTCAGCACTTTATTGGTGCTTTGGTCCAGTGGTCCGCCCTCCTCCGCGATATCGTTCCGCTCCATGTGAACGAAGGGGTCACTGTAGCTCTCCAGCGATGGTAACAGCTCCTTGATCCGGTCATGAATGCCGAAGACCTCGCGCATCTCCACGGTGATCTGCCCCATGAGCGCGACCTCCTCATGCTGCCAGCTGGCCATCAGGGTATCGATCCGGTCGAGTAATTGCGGCAGCTCACGGCCGGTGAGATCGACCAGGTTGGTCTTCTCCGGGGCATCGGCACGGCTCTCGAGGAGGGCCCAATGCTTGATGAGCATATGGGCGCTCACCGTCAGGTTCCGCAGTCGCACCAGTGCATCCACACTGGGGCTGTACACGTTGTTGATCTGGTCGTTGATGCCACGGCTCCGTTCAAGGGACCGGTTGGTGAGGATCACCACGAGCAGGGCGAAGAAGATGAACAGGCCGAATCCCATTCCGATCCTCCGTCCGATGGTCAGGCGGAACCTCATCACGCGATCAACGATGTTCCTCTGGAGCGATCTCCTCGAACAACTGGCGGAACTTGTCGGAACTCTCCTGGTCCTGAAGGCTGTAGTAGATCCCCTCGAGCCCGAGCAGGGTCTCCTTCCTGGTCGGGTTCATATCGTGTGCCTTCAGCATATACGGCAGTGCGAGCTGGAAGAACTCCCGGCTCGCCTCCTGCACCTGCATGATGGTCGGTATCTCATCCTCGGCGCTGATCCTGCGGATGTTGAAGACCCCTCGGTTGTAGTAGAGCGTGGAGAGGTTATAGTTGGCACCGTAATTCTCCGGATCGATCGCCAGGACATGCTCATAGGCGTCCACCGCTTGCTCGAACATGGTGGTGTCCTCTCGTTGCGCTGTGAAGCGCTTCGTGTAGACCGTGCCCAGCGCGTTGGTGAACTCCACCTCCTTCGAACGCAGGTCCGCCGTCGGATCCAGAGCCAGTGTGGCTTCCTTGTACTTGCCGAACACATCGATCGCGCGCTGGTCGTTCATTTCCGTGAGCGCACGGGCGGCATCGTTGAAATACGATCGGGCCAGGTAGTCGTATGCTTGGGTCGCATTCTCCCGATAGGTACCCGCTTCGTCGAGGGCAAGGCAACGCTGAAGGCTGGTGATCGCCACCGCGCGGAACCCATCGCCCTGTGCGATGTCCGTGGCGGCCTTGAACGCGTCCTTGTATATGAATCCGCGCAGCAGCCAGGCCTCGGCGTTCGTCCCATGTTCGGCGGAGACCACCGCTCGATCAACGAGGTCCTTCGCCTCGAGCAGAGCTCCCGCCTGGTACTTGCGCAGGGCATCCACCAAAGGATCGCCCTGGCCCCTCACCATGCCGATGGCCATGAACGCGATCAGAAGGATATGTGCGATGCGCTTCATTCCTCTACGCGATGAGCAAGGTTCTTCAGGGTGAGACCGACCACCAGACCATGTTTCTGTGCGTTCACGAGGCTCATCTCATACTTGAGCAGGTTGTCGACCTTCACGAAGTTCACCACCGCCCCATCCTCCAAGGCTCCGGTGTATTCCGTTACGACAAGGGTCGGCTTGCCGTTCATCCGTTTGTATATCTCCGGCAGAAGACCCAGGTCACTGCGCCCGACAAATAGCATATGGCAACGTTCCACTTCCGCGGAGCGGGGCAACTTGCGGACTTCGATGGGCTGTTTGCCGACGGTCCTGGTGGAGTATTGCTTGATAAGTTCCTGGTACAGGTTGGCACTTCCCATCACCCCGATGACGAAGTTGCCGTTCCGCATATCGGCATCCTTCCACTCCACCAACTTGGCGATGTTGTAGAGGTAATTCGCTTGCAAGATGGCGGTGGTGTCCTTCTCCGCCTCGCGGGGCTGCTGGGGCACCGCCGCAAAAAGAAAGAAAGGGGCGAGGAGCAGGATACGGATGGACCGGGTGGCGGTCATCGACCGGGGCGTAGTTTTGGCGCCCCACCTTACTGATCCCGTGCCGAAATTCAGCAACACGCGGCAAAGTAGGCGGATGCGCCTCCTGAGCTGGTCAATGCTCCTGTGCATATGTCAACAACCGACTGTTGACGTATGCGCGCAATCCGCCCGGGAACGGGCGTTCGATGCAGCCGCTTCCGCGAGTGAGCGGGGCTATGAATGGCTCGCCTGGAGCTCCGCCCACATCGGGCATCGGCTCACCGGGAGCGATCAAGGACGCAGAGCGGAACTGCTGGCCGATAGCCTGTTCCGGGCGAGCGACCTGGACACCGTGTTCTTCGAACCCTTCGAGGCCCAGGCGTGGAGCCGTGGGACGGTGGCGCTGACCATCGGTGACGCGCAGGGATACTTGCACGTCCCCTGTGTAGCCCTTGCGAACACCCCATTATCCTGTACCACCGAAGCACCGATCGTTGATGCGGGCAATGGGCTGCCGGAGGACCTCGACCGTTTGGGGTCTGCCGTCAAGGGCGCCACGCTCCTGGTCAACCTGGGGTTGGTGGCGGCGGCCGAAGGAACGACGAACCTCCACCGGAGTGAGAAGGCAGCTCTTGCCCTGGAACACGGCGCTGGAGCGATCCTCTTCGTGAACCAGGTGGTCGGCGGCGTGGTCCTGACGGGGACGGCTTCCATCGATGGCTCGTTGATCCCCATCCCGGCCGCATGCCTCTCCATCGAGGACGGAACTCACCTACGTGAACGATTGGCTCAGGGCGAAGCGCTGACCGCACGTCTCACCATGCGGAACAACAGCGACATGGTGACGGCCCGCAATGTCATCGGGGAACTGCGCGGTACGGAACATCCGGACGAGATCATCCTGGTCGGTGGCCACCTGGACAGCTGGGACCTTGCCACCGGCGCCACTGACAATGGACTCGGCTCCTTCTCCATCCTCGACCTCGCGCGGTTGATGGCGAGCATGCCTTTCCGGCCTCAACGCACGGTCCGCTTCGTCCTGTTCATGGGTGAGGAGCAGGGCCTGCTGGGGTCGACCGCGCTGGCGGAACGCTACAGGGACAACGGTACACTGGAACACATCGGCTGCATGATCAACCTGGACATGAGCGGGAATCCACAGGGCTTTGGCGTATGTGGACCTGCGGGCTGGCGTGCGGTCATCCAGGACGCCTGTGATCGGATCCGCCGCATCGATACCGCGGCCTTCGAGGGGCGGACGAGCGAAGAGGTCTGGCTGCACAGCGATCATGAGCCCTTCCTATTACGAGGCGTTCCGGTGATCTACCCATTGAGCGACCTCGGCAAGCACATCTATGGCTGCTACCACAGCAGTTGCGATGATATCCACCTGGTGGAACCCTCGGCCATGACCAATAATGTCCGCTTTGTTGGAGCGCTGCTCTACGAATTGGCCGCCGCAAGCCGACTCCCGGGTCACTTCTCGCAGGAGGATCTCAAGGCCCGCTTGATAAGCGAAGGCCTGGAGCAGTCATTGCGCATAGGCGGGGTCTGGCCTTGGGAATGAGCGCTCAAGCACCGGTCTCCGATGAGGCCGCGCTCATGCCTTGCAGGTCCCGGTCGAACAGATAGAGGCCCCCCTTGTCGTTCCCGATCAGATTCAACTTGTCGATCAGGGTACGAGCCAGGGCTTCCTCCTCGATCTGCTCGCTCACATACCACTGCATGAAATTGTGCGTGGTGTAGTCCTTCTCCTTCAGACAAGTATCCACGACCCCGTTGATCTCCTGCGTCACCTTCGTTTCATGGTAGAGCAGGGCTTGGAAGATGTCGGTGATGCTCTTGAAGTTGGTCCCTGGTTGTTTCAAGGCCGGTATCACAGCCTTCCCTCCCCGCTCGTTGATGAACTTCACGAGCTTGAGCATGTGCATGCGTTCCTCATCACTGTGTTTATAGAGGAAGGCGGCCGTACCGCTGAGTCCTTGGTTCTCGGCCCAGGAGGCCATGGCCAGATAGGCCTGGCTGCTGGCGGCTTCAATGGCCACCTGACCGTTAAGTGCGGCTTCGATCTTCTTGCTGAGCATGGTCGTTCCCGGCGAACGGGCGTTGGTTGGATGCGGTTCAAAGGTAACAACCACCCCTCCGCCCTATCGCTTATTGAAGCCGTTCATGGCCTGGTCCACACCGAGCAGACCGAACTGGAGAACCGCCTTCGCCGCCAGCTCGATCCGCTCCGCAAGGGTGGTCCGTTCGTTCACATTCCAGGCACCCAGCACATATTCACTCTGGCGACCACGGGCGAAATCACTACCGATGCCGAAGCGCAGGCGTGGGAACGTTTCAGTGCCCAGGACCTCAATGATGCTGGTGAGCCCGTTGTGCCCGCCCGCGCCACCACCCGGTTTGATCCGGACCGCACCGAAAGGAAGAGCGAGGTCATCAGTGATCACGAGCAGACGCTCCAAAGGAATGTTCTCCTGCTCCATCCAATACCGGACGGCCTTGCCACTGAGGTTCATGAACGTGGTGGGCTTGATCAGGATGAACGTTCGGCCCTTGTGACGCAGCTCGGCCCGATCCCCGTAGCGATCCGATGCGAAGCGCTGTCCCGCGTGTTCGGCAAGGTGTTCCAGCACACTGAAACCGATGTTGTGACGCGTGTCCGCGTATTCCGGGCCGGGATTGCCAAGTCCGACGATGAGGTACTTCATACTGGCGCGATGCTACAAAAGAACAGGGCCCCCGCGGATCGCAGAGGCCCCATCATGCTCGGTTGACTATTGCGAAGGTCACTTCTTGGCCTCGGCCTTCTTCGCATCCGCAGCAGGCGCCGCAGCCCCGGCGGCCGCCTCTTCCTGCTTCTTGGCCATCTTCACGGCCACCACCACCTCATCCTCGTTCTCCAGGACGGTGAGTCCCTCGAACTTCAGGTCGCTCACGTGGATGGTCTTGTTGATGTCGAGGTCGGCGATGTCCAGTTCGAGGTGGCCAGGCATCTTCGCCGGCAGGCCGCTCACGCGCACCTTACGGAGGTTCTGGCTCAGTTTTCCGCCCTTGCGAACCCCGATGGCTTGACCGATCAGACGCAGGGTGAGTTCCGCCGCAGCTTCCTCGCTCTCATCGAGTTCCACGAAATCCACGTGCAGGATCTCATCGGTGACGGGATGGAACTGCTTGTCCTTGACCATGGCCAGGATCTTCCTGCCAGCCATCTCGATCTCGACGCCATTGAGCTCCGGGGTGAAGATCACTTTCTTGAGAGCAGCGCCATCCACACTGAAGTGGAGGTTGGTCTCGCCGCCGTAGAGCACACAAGGCACCTGCTTGGTGCGGCGCAATTGGGCGGCATACTTGGTGCCGAGGTCTGTGCGGGGGGTTGCTGAAAGGGCGATGGTGTTCATGGCCGTGTTGTTATGCTACGATGAAATGGCTGCTGATGCTCTCGTGGCTCTGTACGCGCTTGATCACGTCGCCGAAAAGGCTGGCCACCGTGAGCTGTTTGATCTTGTTGGTCACCTTCATCCTTTCGGCATCCAGCGGAATGGTGTCCGTGACGATGAGTTCCGCAAGGGCGCTGCGCTCGATGCGCTCATAGGCATCGCCACTGAGGACCGGGTGGGTGCAGACGGCACGAACACTGATGGCGCCCTGCTCCATCATCATGTCAGCGGCCTTGGTAAGGGTGCCGGCGGTGTCGCACATATCATCCACCAGCACCACGTTCTTGTCCTTCACATCACCGATCACGGTCATGCTCTCGATCCGATTGGCCACCTTCCGCTGCTTGTAACAGATGGCCATGTCACAGCTCAGGTGCTTGGCGTAGGCGTTGGCGCGTTTGGTGCCTCCCGTGTCCGGCGCCGCCATCACCAGTTCGGGCAGTTCAAGCCCCTTGATGTAGGGCAGGAAGATGCTGCTGGCGAAGAGGTGGTCCACCGGCACTTCGAAGAATCCCTGGATCTGATCGGCATGGAGGTCCATGGTCATGATCCGGTCCACGCCTGCAGCGGTAAGCATGTTGGCCACCAGCTTGGCACCTATGGAGACACGAGGCTTGTCCTTCCGGTCCTGGCGTGCGAAACCGAAATAGGGCATCACCGCGACGATGCGTTTGGCGCTTGCCCGTTTGGCGGCATCCACCATCAACAACAGCTCGAACAGGTTGTCGCTCGGCGGGAAGGTGCTCTGAACCACGAAAACGAGCTGGCCACGCACGGTCTCCTCGAAACTGGGCTGGAACTCCCCGTCGCTGAAACGACTGACCGTTACCTCTCCCAGGCGCTCGCCATTGCTGGCGGCGATCTTCTCGGCCAGGTACCGGGTGGCGGTACCACTGAAGATCTTGGCGCTTTCCTGCATGACGGACCTCCCAAAAGGGCTGCAAATGTAGTGAACTTCCGGTGGTTATCAACACCTGTTGGTGGGTCCGTTCTCCACATGAGTATCAACGGGATACCAACAGCGGCTGCGGCTAACTTTCGGCCGTCGGCCCAAGCCCGACCCCCAACCCCATCTTGAGCCGACGCCCCATCTCCTCCGACCCTTTTCACCAACAGGTCCTTGCCGCCATCCGGTCGGCGGGTCATGCCGGGATCACCAGTCAGCAGCTCGCCTTACAGCTGGGTATCAGGGACAAAAGCCAACGATACCGGGTGTTCGATGCCATCGACGCCCTTCTGGACGAGGGACGCATCGAAAGCGGCAAAAAGGGCCGTTACACGGTGACCGGAGGAAAGGACACGGCCGAAGGCACCATCGACATCATCACGAGTGGCGCGGGCTATGTCCGGCTCGGACCCGGTGAGGATGATGTGTATGTGCAACAGCGGGACATTGGCACCGCCCTGCATGGTGATACGGTGGCCATCAAACTGGTCAGTGGACGAGGGTCTCGGCTGGAAGGCCGGGTCCTGAAGGTCCTGAAAAGGCGACGGCTGGAATTCGTTGGTACCGTGCATAAGCACCAGGGTCGCATGATCCTGGTGGCCGATGATCAACGCGTGCAGCGTCCCTTCGTGATCCCGGCCACCGAAGTGAACGGGGCGAAGGAGGGTGACAAGGCCATCATCGAACTGGGTGAATGGAAGGACGCCCGGGACGAACCCCGGGGAAAGGTGTTGCGCGTGTTGGGGAAAGCCGGTGTGCACAACGTGGAGATGCACGCCATCCTCGCGGAATTCGGCCTGCCGCTGGAGTTCCCGGAAAGTGTGCTCAGGGCGGCGGAAGAGATACGGAACGGCTCAACCGATGCCGAAGTAGCCCGGCGGCGCGACATGCGGACGGTGGCGACGATCACCATTGACCCGGACGATGCGAAGGACCTTGATGATGCGTTGAGCGTGCGCCAACTGGACAACGGGCACTGGGAGATCGGCGTGCATATCGCCGACGTTAGCCATTATGTGACCCCCGGCAGCGTGCTGGACATGGAGGCCGCCAGCCGCGCCACCAGCGTATACCTCGTTGACCGCGTGGTGCCCATGCTCCCTGAGAAATTGAGCAACGACCTGTGCTCCCTGCATGCGGACACCGACAAGCTGAGCTTCAGCGCCATCTTCGAACTCGATGACCAGGCGCGGATCAAGCAGGAGTGGTTCGGTCGAACGGTGATGCGTTCTCGCCGCCGCTTCTCCTACCAGGAAGCGCAGGCCATCATTGACGGGAAGGGAGAAGGGGCCTACCGGGAGGAGGTCCTCCTCCTCCACCGCCTCGCACAGGTCCTGCGCAGGGAGCGCATCGCGAACGGCGCATTGGAGATCGGGGGCAACGAGGTGAAGTTCAAGCTCGACAAGGATGGAAAGCCGCTCGGCGTGTATGAGAAGGTCATGGGACCGGCCAACTGGCTCATCGAGGAGTTCATGCTCCTGGCCAACAAACGCGTGGCCACCTGGGTGAACAGGCATCCGGCCGGCAAGGAAGGCCGGCATCAACGCACCCGCCCCTTCGTGTACCGCATCCACGATCAACCGGACCCGGAGAAGATCGATCAACTGCGCGCGCTCGCCAAGAGCTTCGGACATACGCTGCGACATGCAGATATGAACGAACTCCCGCAGGCGATGAACGACCTTTTGAAGGACGTGAGAGGCACCGAAGAGGAGAACATCATCAAGCAGGTCGCCATCCGGAGCATGGCCAAGGCGATCTACAGCACCGAGAACATCGGACATTACGGCCTGGCCTTCGAGCATTACACGCACTTCACCTCCCCCATCCGACGCTATCCCGATCTGCTCGTGCACCGGGCCATGGCACATTATCTGGCGGGCGGCGATCCACTGGATCGGGACGAACTCGAACTGAGCTGTGCGCACAGCTCGCGGATGGAGAAGCAAGCGAGCGACGCAGAACGCGCCAGCATCCGCTACAAACAGGCGGAATACATGCTCGCACGCATCGGCCAGTCCTTCGAGGGCATCGTGAGCGGTCTCACCTCCTGGGGCGTGTATGTGGAGCTGAGAGAGAACAAGTGTGAAGGACTTATCGGCCTGCGCGACATCCCAGGCGACGTGTTCCGCTTCGATAAGGAGCGGTACATGGTGGTGGGGCAGCGCACGGGCCGCAAGTTCCGCCTGGGCGATGAGCTCGAGGTCATGATCAAGGCGGTGGACATGGACCGCCGTGTGGTGGACTTCAGCCTGGTCGGTGGATCGTCGGCACCGGTCACCACCTCCGGAAAGTTCCAGCGTGGTTCAATAGCCCCGCGCAAAGCATCCACCAAAGGCAGAAGACCCAAACCGGCGCCCAGGCCGAAAAAGGGGAAGAAGCGGCGCTAGACGAGGTTCAGCCGCTTGGCCAGGTCATCCTTGTAGCTACCGCCGATGGGGATCACCTTCTTATCGTTCTCCAGGATCAGGTTCGGCTGCTCGATGGCCACGATCTTGTCGAGGCGTACGATGAAGCTGCGGTGCACGCGTATGAATTCCGCCTCCGGTAGTTTCGCCTCGATGTCCTTCATCGTGCTATGCACCGTGTAGCGGGTGTTCAACGTGTTGATCACGACATAATCCTTCAGTGCCTCGATGAAGTAGATGTCGCTGGTCTTGAGCTTGACCAGGCGGCTGTTGCTCTTCACGAACATGATGTCGCGACCGCCACTCGCCTCCTTGTTCTCGACCAGGCTGTACAATAGATCGCGCTCCTTCAATACCTCCGTCTCCTTCTTGTGCTTGTACAATGCCATCTCGATCGACGTGTGGATGTCGATCTCCTTGAAGGGCTTGATGATGTAGCCGTATGGCTGGGTCACCTTGGCCTTTGCGAGCGTGCTCTCATCGGCATAGGCGGTGAGGAAGATCACCGGGATGTTCGTCTCCTTCCGGATGGCGTCAGCAGCCTCGATCCCGTTCATCTCGCCTTTGAGCATGATGTCCATGAGGATGATATCCGGGTGGTGCTCCAGTGCAAGACTAACCGCGGCCTCACCATTGTTGGCGGCACCGACCACGTTGTAGCCCAGCTTCTTCAAACTGTGCTGGATATCCTTGCTAACGATGCTCTCGTCCTCGACCACGAGGACATTCGTCTGCGCCATGTTCCTATCGATAACGTTCAAAAGTAAGCAAATACGCCACTCCAGCGCCAGCCTTCACCTCGAGCTTGCCGTCCAGCTGACCGACCAGGGTACGCACCAGCTCCAAGCCCAGATTGCCATCGTTCTTGGTGCTGAAGCCTTCTGGCAGGCCCACCCCGTCGTCAGCCACGGATATGGACACCATGTCATCAATTAGGTTCAATCCGATCCTTACCGTACCGCTCCGGCCATCCGGATAGGCATGCTTGAAGGCGTTGCTGATGAGCTCGTTGAGGATCAGTCCACAAGGAATGGCCTGATCCAGCACCAGCTCCACCCGCTTCAGGTCCCTTTCCAGGGCGACGTTGCCGGTGAGGCTGTAGCTCATCACCAGATTACGGCTCAGACCGTCGATGTAGGTCGCCAGGTCGATGGAGCTGAAGTCCTTGTTCTGGTACAGGCTCTCGTGGATGAAGGACATGCTCCGGATACGGTCGCGGCTCACGCGTAAGAGTTCCAGGATCCGGGCATCGCCATCGACATGCGCCGTCTGAAGACTAAGGATGCTGCTGATCACCTGAAGGTTGTTCTTCACGCGATGATGGACCTCCTTCAACAGGACCTCTTTCTCGTTCAGGCTCTGGCGGAGCTTGAGCTCCGCCTCTTTGCGATCGGTTATGCCATAGGCCATGCAGGAGATCTCCTTCACTCCCTTGTCACCCTCGATAGGGTTCAGGAAGCACTCCACCCACAGGGAGCGCCCCTCGTCACCCTGCAGTTCCACTTCGAACTGTTGGGGACCACCCTTCCTGGCGGCTTTGAACTGAGCGATGGCCGGCTCGGCTGCGCCATTTGCCACACGTTCACGCATCGTACCGATGAAATCGTCGCCCTCCTCGAAACGGATGCCCAACCTACGCTCGGTCGTTTCTTGAAAGTGCTCGTTGAAGGAGGTGATGCGGAAGTCCTTGTCCAATGTCCAGATCATGACGTTGGCCGCATTCTCGAAAATGGCCTTGATGCGTGCGGCCTGATGGCGCACGAGGTCCTCGGCCTTCTTTTGCTCCGTGATCTCGTGTCCCACTCCGAACACCTCTGTCACGCGTCCATCCGCACCGAAGACCGGGCTCAGGAAGATCTCGTTGCAGACCCTTCGGCCCTGCTGGTCCGTCAGTTCGGTCTCGAAACGCATTTGCTTTCCCGAGAACGCCTGCTCGTACTTCTTCTCCCAGAAACCGTGATGATCGGGTGAGGCGAACAGGGCCCGCGGGCGCTCCGGATCGAGATTGATCTCGGGCCGTTGGCCATGCAGTCGTTCGATCATGTCTCCGTATCCCTTGTTGTAGGACGTGAGCTTGATATGTGGGTCCACCGTCCAGAACATGTGTTCACTGCTCTCGAACAAAGCGCGCAACTTGGCCTCGTGTGCTTCCGCCTTGGCCTGTGCTGCGTGCACGTGGGTGAGGTCCGTGAAGATGCTGCGCGTGGCCACTGGTCTGCCTTCCACGCTGCGCAGATTGGTGGTGCCCTCCACGTGCACCTCCTGCCCATCCTTGCCGATGAACACTGTCCGCAGCCGGTCCACCTGTTCACCTGCCACCACCCTGGCATGCCGGTCCAGGTAGGTCCCTAGGTGATCCGGATGGACGATGTCCCTGAGGGTGAGCTTCGCGATCTCGGAGTCGTTATCATAGCCAAGGGCACTCTTCCAGGCCTTGTTCACATAGTCCAGCCGGCCACCCGGATCCACGCTCTGGATCAGGTCGGTGGCGTTCTCGAACAGGTCGCGATAGCGCTCCTCGCTGGCCTGTAGGGCCTCCCTGTCGCGTTTCATCCGGGTGATATCCCTTGAAACACCCATGGCCCCGAGGAACTGACCGTCCTCGTCGAATAGACGCGATGCGGCAAGGAAACAACTGAAGACCTCCCCGTCCTTGGTGACATTCCGGATCTCCCCTGTGAACGCGCCATAGGTGTTGAGTTCATGTTGGATCCGCGCGTATTCCGTGGGGTCCACATAGAGCATGTTCGTGCTCATGCCGATCACTTCCCCGGCCTCGTAGCCGAAGCGCATCTGCGCCGCCGGATTGAACTCGGTGATCCGGCCCTCTGGGTCAGCGGCCATGATCATGTCCAGGGAACTCTCGACGAGGCTGCGGGCGAACTGCCGGGAACGGCGGAGCGCATCCTGGGTCCGCCGGTGCTCCTCGATCTCCATGCGCAGGACCTGGTTCACCTCCTCGGCCATCTGCACACGCAGCCGTTCCTTCACCAATTTCTGCCTGGACTGCTCGTCCTGCAGGGTCACTTGCACCGCGGTAGAACCCTCGAACCAGGCCTCCGTCGCGAACAAGCCCAATTCCTTCGTATTGTCCGTGGCGAGGCAGGCGATCAATGGCGTGGTCCGCTGCTCCTTTCCGGCCGATGTGATCAGCTCGGCGACCGATGGTCCCGAATCCGGGTCGAACAGCTCTTGAACGGTCTGGCCGATCAGTGGAAGGCCGGTCAACGATTGGGCTGCCGGGTTCGCGTAGTGTACCCGACCCTCCTTGACCACGATGACCCCATCCCGCATGTGCTCCACAAGGCTCCGATAGCTCGAGGTGAGCGAGGCTTGTTCAAGTTCCGCCTGCTTGATGGCCGTGATATCGATCAAGGTCCCCTGGATGGTGGCCATCCCGTTCTCGGGCTCGTCCAGGAAGATGTTCTCCAACACCTCGACAGGACGGCCGCTCCGATGCTTCAGCGTGAGTTCGAAATTGATCAACTGCTTCTCCCTCATCAAAGTCCCGAGGAAATCCTCCCTGGCCTCCTTGCTCGGGTAGATGCTGACGGCAGGCAGAGCCATGAGCTCTGCCCGATCGGCGAATCCCAGGATCCGGGCCATGGCATCGTTGCATTCCAGGAAACGACCGTCGAGGGTGGTGCGGAACACACCGGCGAGGTTCCGGCCGACGAGCTGATCGTACAGGCGCCTCAGGTCGTCGTACGCGGGATCCAATTCCGATCGTTCGCTCAATCGCATACCAGGCACCTGCTCGCCATGCATGGCACGAACTTACAGAAGGTCCTTCTGGCCATAGCTCACGGGGTCACTTCCTCGATGCGATACGGGGCCGGGATCCGTTCACCGTCGATCTTGATCTCCGCTCCATCCTTGAATCTCACCACCATGACCGGATAACCCTGCTCATTATAGTGGGTGAAGTCACCCTGCTCCGCGCCCAGGTGATAGCGGCCTTCGAGCCGCAATTGACCGTTCGGATACCACCACTTGTGCTTCCCATCGGGATCCCCGTTCACGAAGGAACCGACAAAGTGCTTCTTCCCGTTATCGTAGGTGTGCACCCACTCGCCGTCCTTGAGGCCATCCTTGTAACGGCCTTCCTCCTGGTGATCACCCACCTTGTAGAACCACTTGCCGTCCTTGAGGCCATCGATATAATCGCCTTGCACGATGACCGACCCGGTGGTGTCATACTCCACGGAAGCACCATCCTCCTTGCCTTTCCGATAGAGTTCCTCCCGGTGTTTGCTACCGTTGTCGTGGAACCAGACCCAAGGCCCTTGTGGCAGCCCGTTCTGATACCTGCCCTTCTGTTCAACGGTACCATTCCGATGATAGAAACTCCACTCGCCGTCCCGTCGACCTTCCTTGTAAGTGCCCGATGCCCTCTTCTCCCCGGTCTCGTAGAACTCGGTCCATTCACCTTCCATGGCACCGGCGTCGTTCACAGCACCCTTGCTGATCAACTGGTCATCCGAATAGATGCTCGCCGTGGTGGCCTCACCCTGCTCATTGAATTGCTTAAAAAGCCCCTCCTTCTTCCCGGCTTTGGAATAGCTGCCCATACTTGCCACCTTCCCGTTCGGATGGTATGTCCGTTTGATATCCAGCATCTGAGCCTGTGATGCTTGCTCATCCTTGACCCCGTTGTCATATTTCACCATATCCTTCAGTCCTCCTTGTGGATCATATTCCTTGAAGATCCCCTGTTCCTGACCATCCACATAGGTCCCTTCCCGCTTCACCTTTCCGCTGGCATGGAACTCCTTCCAAGGACCCTGCCTGAGTCCCATCTCATCGATCCGGTTGATGTCTTCCCGTTTCCTTAGAAGACCAGCTCCATATTGAAGCAGCGCGATGATCCGACCATCCTCGCCGTACTCATAACCACGTCCCTCTTCCTTCCCATCCACGAAGGGGACCTCCTTGTGCAGCTTCCCATTGGCATGGTAGTACCTGACCGTTCCTTCACGAAAGTCGTCCACGAATACCTCCTCGACCAGTACCACCCCCGTGGTATCGTACCTGATGGCCGGACCGTTCTTCTTATCCGCCATGTATGTGATCGTGTTCGCGAGTCGCCCCTGCTCATCATAGAACCTCCACACACCCTCCAACAACAGGTCCTTGCGGTCGCCTTCACTGCGTATGGTACCTGTCTCATAATAGGTGCGCCAATGCCCTTCCGGCCTTCCATTGAGCAGCATTCCTTCGCTGGCCACACGTCCATTCGGATGATAGTATCGGTGCAAACTGTCCGTTTGTGCCATGACAGTACCCCACCCCGTCAGGATGATCACCACCAATACCCTCATCAACAGGCTCTTCATGTATTCCCTTTTTTCCTTTAATAGGATGATATGATAGTATGGTCCGTTGGATCTGTTGATGATCAAGTCCGACAGCACTTGCGCGGATCGGTTATCAAATTTAGCGCACCGTGCATGAACGATCCCGGGTGTAACAGGAAACGGAAGAGGCACAAGGATCCTGGGAATGGTCGCAGTAATGAACGATCGTTGATGCTGGATGTTCTGGTTGATCGTGGAAAAGATGACACGCGGTGACGGTCCTGTGATCGTCAGGAACCAGTGCAGATCGATCGAGAAGAAGTTTTGGTGGAACAGGGCTTTCGGTTAAGACGAAACTCCGATCGGACCTTGTGGGAATGTTACCACCGGATATCCACCTTGTTTCCCGGGATCCCACGATCCGATCGTCAGATCATGTGGCGGGTATCTTTGTGGCAAAGACCTGATCAGCCATGCACATCTTGATCGGCAGTGACCATGCAGGCTTCGACCTGAAGCATCAGTTGAAGGATCATCTGCGTGCTCTTGGGCATGAGGTGACGGACAAGGGGACCCACGTGAAGGATAGTGTGGACTATCCGGACTATGCTCATGCGGTGGCCTTCGGAGTGCTGAATGAACCTGGGGCTTTCGGCATTCTCGTTTGTGGCAGTGGTAACGGCGTGAATATCAGTGCCAACCGCCATAAGGGCATCAGAGCGGCCCTGGCTTGGGAACCCGAGGTTGCCCGATTGGCCCGGGAGCACAACAATGCCAACGTATTGTCACTTCCGGCGAGATTCATCACCACCGGAACGGCAATGGCGATCGTTGACTCGTTCCTTGCCGGTCAGTTCGAAGGCGGCCGTCACCAACGCAGAGTGGAGAAGATCGAACTGGTGACCACATGAGACACCACTTCCTAATCGGCACCGGCAGCTTGATCGCCGTGTGCATGGCTTCAGCCCTTCAGGCCCAAGTGGATAGTGTGGCTCTTCACTTCGCATCCACCATCACGAAGGAAGCCATGATGGATCATTTACGTGTCATCGCAAGTGACGCTTTCCTTGGGCGGGATACGGGTAAGGAGGGCCAGAAGATGGCGGCTGCCTATCTGAAGGAACGGTTCCAGGAGGCGGGCATACCTCCGGTGGAGGCAGCGGATCCGAACAGCATCGAGGAGGGGTATTTCCAACCGTTCGATGTCATCGAACGTCGCTCGGGCACGATATCCATAGCGCATGGGGCGGACACGTTCAGGTACGGAAAGGAACTCTTCTACTTCCAGGAGCAGCTCACAGAGACCAGGTCCATTGAGGAGTTGACCTATGTGCCAGCGAACGCGAAGCTGGACGCAGCCCTATTGAAGGGGGGGATCGTGCTGTTGGATGCGGGGCAGTTCGGTGATGGCTTGGGGGCATTGGGAGCTGTGCGTACCCGGGTGGAGCAATTGCAGACCGCAGGTGTAGGGACCGTGCTCGTGGGCATGGAAGGGCTTCCGCAGCTGATCGGGCATTTCCACCTGAGCGGCTCGCAGATGCGATTGGCGGACCAGGAGCCGCGGACCTCTTCGAACCAAGGAGTACAACTGATCCTGTTGGATCGGACGGTGATGGATGGACTCCTGGGTCGGAACACCATGAACAAGCTGGGTCGTAGGAAGAAGGTAAGTTCCGTGCCTGTTTCCTTCGACCTGTGGGTGCAGCGTGCGGAACAGCGCCTGACGGCGGAGAACGTACTGGCCTTCATCGAGGGGACGGACAAGAAGGATGAGGTCGTGATATTGACCGCCCATTACGACCATGTTGGTGTGAAGGAAGGCGTGGTGTACAATGGTGCGGATGATGATGGTACGGGCACGGTGGCCATGATCGGGATAGCAAATGCCTTCGCACAGGCCAAGGCGGCCGGCCATGGTCCGCGTCGCAGCGTTCTGGTCATGCCAGTTAGTGGCGAGGAGAAGGGCCTGCTAGGCTCGCGGTATTACAGCGACCATCCGGTATTCCCCCTGGAGAACACGGTGGCGGACATCAATATCGACATGATCGGACGAAGGGATAGTGCCCATGCCACATCGGCGCCCTACATCTATGTGATCGGCAGCGACCGGCTGAGCTCCGCGCTACATGTGGTGAATGAGCACGCGAACGAGGTCTATACACAACTTGTACTGGATTACACTTACAACGCCGAGGATGACCCGAACCGCTTCTATTACCGAAGTGACCACTACAACTTCGCCCGCAAGGGTGTACCGAGCGTGTTCTTCTTCAGTGGGGTGCACGAGGATTATCACCAGCCAGGTGATGATGTGGAGAAGATCGATCCGGACCTATTGCATCAGCGCACCCTGCTGGCCTTCCATGTTGCATGGATCCTGGCCAACCAGGATGAACGCATCCAGGTGGATAAGCCCCTGAAGCCGTAGGGTCAAATAGTATCGGCGGCCGCTTCGCCCAGCAACTGCTCCACGAAGTGACGCAGGTTGCGCTTGTAGGCCTCGAAGTGCTTTCCGGTGCTGGGTCCATTAAAACCCGTGCGGATCCGGCGGACCTTCCCGGACCGGTCCACGAAAATGCAGGTGGGATAGCTCATGATATGGTCCAGGAAGGGCAGCTTGGCCGCAGCCTGCTCCTTCGAGGCCATTCCGGCATAGACGATGGTATAGGGGATGCCAAGGGTGGTCTTGAATCGCCTGAGGGCCTGAATGGCCTTGGAATCATCCATGTACTTCTCGAAGGCAATGGCGATCACATCCAGCCCTCGTGCCGCGTACTCTTCATGCAGGTCCTTTAGGAGGATGGTCTCATCCACGCAGTTCGGGCACCAGCTGCCCATGACCTGTAACATCAGGACCTTGTTCCTGAAGCGTGGATCATGGGGTGATACATCGTTACCGTCCAGGTCCGGAAAGGTGAAATCGGCCATGTCATAGCCTTCCTTGAGGAAGGTCAACGAATCGGGGTTCCGAAGTTCGTAGCTCGGATTCCGGATTCCGATCCAGGGCTCCTGCCAATGTGTCCCACTTCGGAATTGTCCTTCGATGCTGTCGCCGCGAAGTCTGGCACTGAACAGGAAAGCATGGGATCCATCAAAGGAGGACAGCCACAGTGAGTCCTCGTGCACGGAACCCTCGAGGAAGCGGTAATCACCTGTCTCGGTGACAAAGGTGCCGATGGCCCGGCCATCAGGTCCCTGTTCGAAGATCCCGATCGCGTTGTACGCATCAGCGGTACCGGGACTAAAATGGGCTTCCCAGGTCCCTGCGAAACGCCCGCTTCCGTTGGAAGGACCCGCGAATCGATGAGTCTGACCGGCGCGTGCGATGAAACGGATGCGGTGATCCGGGCCCTTGAGGTGGTTGTGCCATTCACCCTCGATCAGGCTATCGCTGAGCAACAAGCCGCGGAACTCGGAATCGAAGAGCGGCATGCGCATGACGAACGTATCATGGTGCAGCTCGATGTCCTTCACAACGATGGACTCGGAAGCGTTCTGGATCAATGCAGTCCAGGTCGAATCTGCTGGACGCTGAAGCTGGAACTGGAAAGGCAGCACCGCTCCCTCCAGGTCCATCTCCATGCGCCAGACCCCGGTCCGTGGGATGATCTCCCGGCTGGGGCGCTGCGCACATCCAGATAGGATCAGGAGCAAGCACGCTGTGACGGAACGAGGTAACATGATGCCCGGCGAATATATCCGGCTCATTCCGGCCCAGAAGGGCTGATAAGCAAATTCACTGAAGAAACGACCCTAGAGATCGAACTTGATGCCCTGTGCGAGTGGGAGTTTACTGCCGTAGTTGATGGTATTGGTCTGGCGACGCATGTATACCTTCCAAGCGTCGCTACCGCTCTCCCGTCCACCACCGGTCTCCTTCTCGCCCCCAAATGCACCACCGATCTCGGCGCCGCTCGTTCCGATATTCACGTTGGCTATGCCGCAATCACTGCCGGAAGCGCTCAGGAAGCGCTCGGCTTCCCGCAGGTCAAGTGTCATGATAGAGCTGCTCAGGCCTTGTTTCACACCGTTCTGAATGGCGATCGCTTCGTTGATGTCACCGCCATAGCGCAGCAGGTAAAGGATGGGTGCGAAGGTCTCCTCCTGCACGATGGCCATGTCCGGAGTGGCCTCCACGATAGCTGGGCGCACATAGCAGCCACTCTCGTAGTTGGGGCCGGTCAAGACACCACCTTCCACCAGGACGCGCCCTCCTTGTTCCACGGCCGCCAACAGGGCTTGTTGGTACATGGCTACCGCCGCAGCATCGATCAACGGACCAACGTGGTTCTGCTCATCGAGAGGGTCGCCGATGCGGAGCTGGCCATAGGCCTTGCTGAGCTTTGCGGCGAAGGCATCGTAGACCTTGTCGTGTATGATCAGTCTACGGGTGGAAGTGCATCGTTGGCCAGCAGTGCCCACCGCACCGAACACGCAGCCGATCAAGGACATATCCAGGTCGGCCTTGTCGCTGATGATGATGGCGTTGTTCCCCCCAAGCTCTAGCAGGGAGCGGCCGAGACGCTGCCCCACAGCGGCCGAGACGGCCTTTCCCATGCGGGTACTTCCAGTGGCACTGACCAGCGGTATCCGTGGGTCCGCGCTCATCAGTTCACCGATCTCGCGACCACCATTTAGCAGGACGCTCACTCCCTCGGGGACGCCGTTGCGCTTGAAGACCTCTGCAGTGATGTGCTGGCAGGCGATGCTGCAGAGTGGCACCTTCTCGCTGGGTTTCCACAGACAAACATCGCCACATACCCACGCGAGAGCTGTGTTCCAGCTCCACACCGCGACAGGGAAGTTGAATGCGGTGATGATGCCCACCGGGCCTACCGGGTGCCATTGCTCATACATTCGGTGCTCCGGACGTTCGCTGTGCATGGTGAGGCCGTGCAACTGGCGGGAAAGACCGACCGCGAAGTCGCAGATGTCGATCATCTCCTGCACCTCGCCAAGTCCTTCCTGGTAGCTCTTTCCCATTTCATAGCTCACCAACTTGCCCAGGTCCTCCTTGTGCTCCCGAAGCGCCTCGCCCAGCTGGCGCACCACTTCGCCGCGTTTGGGTGCCGGCCAATGGCGCCACTCGACAAAGGCCTTTTCCGCGGCGGTGATGGCCTTCTCGTATTCCGCTGCAGAGGCGCTTCGCACGGTGCCGATCAAGGCGCCATCCACCGGGCTATAACTGCTGAGCACGGCCCCCTCCCCTTTCAACCAGGTGGTTCCGGTGGAGACACCGCTGTTCTCCTCACCGACTCCAATGTTCTTCAGGACTTCTGCGATCCGGCCGGGGGCGTTCAAGGTTGAGCTCATGGTTGGTCTTTCGGGCCGCAAAAGTACGATGGGCACGAGCTCGGATCCAGAGCGGGTCAACGCCCTTTGGGCAGGTTAGCATGAGGGACCTCTATCCAGTGGGTATAATCGACTGATAATCAATCAAATAGTATGAAACATAGAAATGCCCGGTAAGAGGCGATCTCGGCACGGTCGGAGTTCACCCTTGTTAGAGGGTTCAACGTGGCTCTCTGAGCAGTTCTTGCCCCTTCTGGAGCCTTTGGTGGTCTGTGGCGTTTGATGGGAAGGTCGAGATGGCATGACCAAGGCCATCGGAGGTTCCGTGAGGCTCGGAGGCATCCCCAAATGATCTCTCGGGCTACGCCGACGACGCTTTAGGCTGTCCCGCGTCGCTCAGCCCATGCAGAACACCCAGCTATGCGCCGGTTTCGCGCCTAGGGGG
>Ga0116143_10001319_pt1 | contig 30462 bp, 47 predicted proteins | sample AD_UKC034_MetaG_FD_89745 | JGI IMG/M metagenome (GOLD analysis project Ga0116143, IMG submission 89745) | Active sludge microbial communities of municipal wastewater-treating anaerobic digesters from USA - AD_UKC034_MetaG | ecosystem: Engineered > Bioreactor > Anaerobic > Digestate | place: USA... | reverse complement strand
GGACGTGAGCGAGATCTACCAGACCGGATACAAGCCCGCCCCGATCAACACTGCCCTACTGGCGGCCGTTGACCGGGGCGCTGCTTCTTTGGGCACTCCAAGAGACGGCCAGACCGCTAGATTCTCGCGACGGCTCGAAAAGGAAGTGGTCCCGTGGTCGCAGCAGGACTTGGCGGCCGGTCGATTTGGAACCGTGCAGGCGATCACGAATCCTGACCCGGTCCTCGAACTGTGCGCCAAGTCGGACGAATCCGAATGGCGAAACATGGAGCGGGACCCGACCGTTCAGATGGCCAAGGCGAAGCGGCAGAACCGCTTGCTGTCGTTCGGCTCCGAGCTGTCTCGTCCCACCCGCGAGACGCCAGCGAACAAGATCATTCACGAAGCGCTGCTCGCGAACCTCAAGAGCATCACGAAGTTCGGAACCGTGCAACGGATGGTCCTGAATGCTCCGCTGTGGGGCTGGTGTCCGTTCGAGGCCGTCTACGAGTCGATCGGATTCAAGGGCCGTCGTATCTGGGTTCAGCGCCACATCTACGAGCACATGCCGGAGGACTTCGCGTTCACCATCGACCGCGAATTGCTTTGGCATGGCGGCACGTTCATGGCATCGGGCGAGACTGTCTTCAACAAAAAGGCCGACCGCTTCAAGTGGTTCACGGCTTCGAGCGGCTCAACGTCGAACCCGTACGGAGTAGGCGTCTACCGCTCGACGTGGCTCCCGGCGTACCTGCTCGCGAACTTCTCCGAGCTGATGGCTACTGGTGTTCGTCGCTCGATCGGCATCATCGAGGTCACGAACAACGGTCTGTCAGCGAGCTCTGCGGATTTCCAGAAAGGAGTCAGCGCGCCGGCCGCTGCGCAGACCGCCGCGGAGATGGTCGCCGAGCTGAAAGAAACGATCCGCATTCTCGATGCGACCGGCATCCTGGGCACCACGGGCGGTCGAATGGTGAAGCTGTTCACCGACATCAAGGCCGTCGATGCGTGGATGCTGCCGATTGACGCCTGTAAGCAGGAGATCGAGCTGTCGATCACCGGGCAAACACTGACGTCAAAGATCGACGGCAACGGGTCCAGGGCCGCCGCAGAGACCCACCTAACAATTCTCGACTCTCACTGCAAGGCCGACGCGAACGAAGTACTCCAGCCGTTCGTCGAGAGCCTGAACGCGGCGTTCCTTGAGTTGAACTTCGGCGAGGTTGACCCGTCCGATATCTCCAAGTGGCGCTCGAAGATCGGTTCGCAGGTCAGCCTCGACGCCGCAGAGAAGCTGTGGAACATGGGCGCTGCGCTCGACGGAAACCGCGTGGCGCAGGATGCAGGCGTTCCGCTGGCCGAAGGTGCCGAGGGCGAAAAGGTCGTGCTCAAGAAGGCCGAGCCTCAAGCGATGGCCGGCGAGCAGGGCCGTCTACCGTTCGGCAATTCTCAGGAGCCAACCAAGGACAAGCCGCCAGCGAAGAAAGAGGCTCGACGTGCGTAGATCGAAGATTCTCCGAGCGCTCCAGTCGCCGGTATGGGCGATCACCGACGAAGCCCGCGAAGAGTTGCGGGCGATGGTTGACGACGACGAAGAAATGCCGATGAAGCCCGAGGAGGACGACAAGCCTGATTCCGTTGCCTTGATCCGCCTTCACGGTCCGATGGTGGCGCGCGGGAACTGGATCACTCGGGCTTTCGGACTGCGGTCCTACGACGACCTGGCGGCGTGCGTGCGTGCGGCCACCGAGGACGCGAGCATCAAGGCAATCGTAATGGACTTCGACACGGGCGGCGGTTCGTGCGCTGGCCTGTCGGAGGTTGGCGAGGCTGTGGCGAAGGCCGCTTCTGTCAAGCCCACGGTGGCCGTCGTGTCGCATGCGGCTTGCTCGGCCGGATACTGGCTCGCCTCGCAATGCTCCAAGATCGTTGCCTCGGATGCCTCGCTGGTGGGATCGATCGGAACCGTGATCCTGCATGCCGACCTGTCGAAGGCACTGAGCCGCGAGGGAGTGAATCTCACCTTCGTCACGGCTGGTAAGAACAAGACGGAAGGTAGCCCGTACAAGCCGCTCACCCCAGAGGGGAAGGCTCACCTACAGGGCATGGTCGATTCGGCCTACGCGCAGTTTGTCTCGGCCGTTGCGCGCGGGCGTGGCGTTCCAGAGGAGACGGTTCGGTCCGCCGAATGGGGAGAGGGCCGCGTCTTGATGGCCGAGAACGCTCTCGCCGTTGGCATGATCGACGAAATCGGCAATCTGTCGAGCGTTGTCGATGGCCTGCTTTCTGGGTCGATGAAGGTCCCACTGAAGTCACTTTCGACGCACGCAGAAGCACCGATCCTGCCGGTTTCTTCGTCGGCCAGCTTGACGAACTGGTGCAGGTTCAGTCCGTGGTTTCGATCTCCGAAGCCGTTGAAGCCCTTGCGAACTCCGAAAACCCGTTGGACAATCCCGACACGCGGCGCGCTGCCGCAGAGGAGAACACGATGAACGAAGAGATCAAGGCAGCGATCGAGGGGATGAAGGCTAGCCTCTCGGCCGTCGTCGACCCGCTCACCGCGAAGATCGGTGCCCTCGAAACCAAGCTTGGCGAGGTTCAGGCCAGCGCCGACGCTGCGACCGCTTCCGCCGAGGCAGCCACCAAGGCCCTCGCGGATGCGACCGCACAGGCTCAGGCCGAATCGCTCGACGTGCAACTGAACGCGCTCCAGGAGGCCGGCATCCTCACCCCGGCTGATGTGGATTCCGAGCGCGAACTGCTGGCCGATGCGAAGCCCGAGAAGGTCAAGGCCCGGATCGACTACCTCTCGAAGAAGACTCCGGACTTCAAGGCGCTCTCGACTCCGTTCGTCGTTGGCAAGGTCGGCGACCGCGAGGCGACGATCAACGCCGCGGACTTCACCATCCACGGCGCTGCGCCCGATAACGAAGGCCTCGACCTCGTGGCGCGAGCCACGGCCATGGCCGGCGGCAACTCCGGCGAGCACTACCCGGCCTATCGCAAGGCCCTCGACCAACTGACCGGCGGCGCGCTGGGGGAAAACTGACATGGCAAGCACCGAACGACTGGGAGAGAAGCACCTCTCCGACGAACACATCGTCCTTGCGGCCGACCAGGGCACGGGCGGCTATCATGGCGTCGCGGTCACGATCGGGTCGGCTGGGTTGCCCGAGGTTGACATTCTTGTTTCAGACACCGGCTTTCTCTACGGCGTCCTGAACCAGAACACGGATGCCGGGGACAGCGGTAGCGCTTGCAGCCTTGGCAACTGTCTCGTTCGTTCGGGCGCCACATACTCGCTCGGCGTCGAACTGACGATCAACGGCGCGGGCGAGTTCATCGCCGCGACTTCCGGTGACCGCGTGTTCGCCCTGGCCCTCGAAGCGGCTACCGCAGCCGACACCCTCTACCTCGCGCGACTCGTTCCGTTCGGCCCGATCAAGGCCTAACGGGCACCGGACAAGGGAGAAACCATGAAGCACAGCATGATTCGCCTCGCATCCGGTGTGAATGCCTCGGAATCGCTGCCCGTTGGGTGGCAACTCGGGCAAGACGCCGTCATGTCTTCGCTGATCCTGGGCAAGCCTCAGTATCAGGTCTACCCGGGCAGTCTGATCCTCCCGGATCGTCCGATTCGTGCCGGCCTCACCGCCAAGTGGCCGGTGTTCGGCACAGAGCATCTGAAGAAGTTCAAGACCGAGCGTGCCGCTGGAGCCGACATCAACACTCGGCGCTTCGCCATCGACTACGACCGTGCCGAACTCCTTCGCTACACGTTCGGTACTCGGTTCGATGAGATCGAGATCCAGAACGCGCTTGAAACCGGCTTGACTCCGATGGGTCTGCGGGAAGCCGGCTACGAGCTGTCGCGCCGGGCCGTCGAAGACAACCTGGAGCGAATCCGTCACGGTCTGTTGACCACAGCGGCCAACTACGCAACCGCGAACAAGGTCAATGCGGCGTCGGCGCCGTGGGCGACGACCGGCAACAGCTACAACGACGTTCGCACGGTCGTCGAAGGCATCTCGGCGGCTACCGGCGTCGGTGGCCGGTCACTCCGTGGAGTCATCGCGACGGATGCCCTGAACGCGGTCTATCGGGACGCGAACTTCCAGGCGGCGCGCGTCGGCGCTGGTGGCGGTCAAGGTCTCCGCATCCCGACCAATCAGGAGATTGCCGACTACTGGGGTATCGGCGGCCTGGATGAGGCGGACATGCGCGTAGTGGATGACGACGGGACCACGATCACCACGCTCTACTCCGGGACCCTCATCATCTACCGTCCCACCTCGACTCCTGGGATGAACACTACGTTCGGTGACGTGGTTCCTGGCGTCACGTTCACCAAGGGTCGCGGCGGTGCCCGCCCGGTCATCAACATGGCCGATTCCACGCTCAACACGGATCGTGTCTTCCCGTGGGAGCGAATCGCTCTGCCCAAGGTGTTCAGCTACGACGCCATGGGCTTGATCTACGGCATCCTCGGGTAAGGCGGGAAGGGACTAGACGCCGTGGCGACTGTTCGGTATGCCTCCTTCGCGGAGCTACAGACTCGCCTCGGCGTCGAATACCTGAGAGAGAAGACGCCTCGGCCCGAATCGTTCAACCCAGCGTCACCGACTTGGACTCACGTCGAGACCTATTGGGGAACGGTGCTTGACGAGGCGAGCCTAGAGATCGACCTATCGCTTCGTCGTGCCGGCTACCCTGCGCCTTGCGTGTCTTCTGGAACTACCATCGTCTCGACGGCTGTGGACCAGTTGCGTGCCTGGTGCTTGGCGATTGCTCTCGAAAACGGTCAAGTCTCCAACGTCGGCGAAGGTGATCCGATCGCCGCTGCTTCCGAACGCGCCCGCGCTTCGCTGCGAGACCTCGTGCGCGGAGCCATTCGACTCGATGCCCCCCTGGCCGCTGCAACGGCTGGGGTCTCGTTCCGGACGACGACGGATCGCTTTGCGGAGTTGGGCCGCGCCGTCTACACGCATCGGAACGCGCCGGAGTCCAGCTGATGGCCCGCGGTCAAGTTTCTGCTCGACTCACAACGACGTACCGGGCTGGCGGGGTTGACGCTGGTCTGCGTCGAGTGACGGACTTCCTCGGACGACCGTTCCAGACTGCGACCGGAAAGGAAGCGATCGCCGCCGCTCGCAGCGTGATCCGAACCGAGTTTCAGCGCGGCGGGTACTACAACTCGGGCGGGTCGTTCGTCGGATGGAAGCCTGGCCACGACTTCGGCGACAAGAGGGCTAAGAACCCTGTCCTGGGCGGTCCTGGCGGCACCTTGGGACGCGCGTGGCTTGGTGGCCCTGGTGGGTACTCCAAGACGGATGCAGGCGGTCAGAGCGTCACCATCGGCGTCACGTTGCCATGGGCAGGAGTCCACCGCGGCGGGAATCCGGTTCGAGTGAATCGAATCACCGTGGTACGGCCGAAGCGTGCGGCAAGTGGTGGCAGCGGAACGAAGATGCACTACCACCTCGGGCTCCGGCTACTGGCGTGGATCTCGGAGGAGCGATTGAAGGCTGGGCTTCGCATCCCGGCTCGTCCTCACGCCTTGAACAACCCGAAGACGGCGAAGGCTGTCGGTGACGTGCTGCGTCGCGAGATTCGGAAGGCACTGCGATGATCCCGGCGACCGTGTTCGACCTCTCGACGGCCGACAAAGGGTGCATCGCGGTTCAGGACATCCTTCTGGCCGACGACACGTTGAGGGACTGGCACAAGCTTCGGGTCTACCGTGTTGACTTCCTGTCGGATGAAGTCATGCGGAAGTTTCCGCCACCGGCAATCTTCGTCAACCTCCAGGCCGAGCAGCACGTACCGAAGCCGGGGAAGTGTGTGACCTTGCAGTACACCGTCGCCGTGACGCTGGTCCGCATGGCCGCCGAGATAAAGCTCGATCCGAAGGATCCGGCGCTGTCGTCCGTAGTCACGGCGGCGAAGGTTGCGCTCTGGACGAATCCGAACCTACAAGTGGCGAGGTTCTCGAATGAGAGCCTTGCTGAAACGGCAACGTTCCAGGCGCTCGACTACCAAGGCGCGGACGAGATCGACAAAACGCTGATGCTGTCCCATTCGTTCCTGATCGACTATTCACTTTCCGGGCTGCCGGTGGAGACGTTGGCGCCTGCATGAAGATTCATCGTCGAGCGGACTGCAACCATTGCGGGCCGCCGAAAAAGGAGACGCTGGCCATGGATTCCAAGCCGTACCGAGTACGACTCAAGAAGTCGGACCTTCAGGGGCCGCGTCGTCGCGTCTCGCGATTCCAGTCCGGTCCGGCGACTTTCTTCGCCGATCAGATCGAGCCCTCGGCCTACGACTACCCGGATAAGCCGGCGCTGATGCTGACCGAGGACGAGGCTAAGGCGCTTCGCGGCAATTCGGACTTCGAGATCTCGCCGTCGAGCGCTTCTGACATCGACGCCCAGATGGGCGGCCGAAAGCGTATGTCGAAGCCTCGATTCAAGTCCGACGAAGCGGCGGCTCCGGCTCCGCCTTCCGAGTAACCACTGAGACGATAGGAGCCGACCCATGGCCGGACAGTACAACCCAGCAAACTCTCAGGCCCGCATGAGCCTGGAGACCATCGCCTCGATCCCGCTGATTCAGGGCGCGACGTGGCACGACCATCAGTTCGAGAGTTTCACTCCGTCGAACGAGGCGGAGACTCGTGACGATCCGTCGATTTACTCCAGCGGCCAAGCCCCTCCGCGCGAGCCCGGGAAGATCAACTCGGACGCCGAGCTGGTCTGCCGCGTTCGCCCAGAGATGTTCACGCGGTTCTTCTCGTCGGCTCAGGGCAAGGTCACTACGTCCACCCCGGGCGGCGCGACGAACTCTCGCCTACACAAGATGAGTCCGACGCGCTCGACGTCCGTCCTGCCGACGTTCTCTCATCTCTTCTGGCAGGACGACGACCAGGCGAGCCGGTGGGTCGGAGGGCAGCTCAACTCGCTCCAGTTCTCGGTGTCTCGTGAGGGTGACGCAGGCCTGTTGCAGGCCACAATGGGGATCACCTACGCGCGCGGCGACTACTGGACGGATGGAACCGTCACCACGGACGCTGGCACTGCGGCGACGATTCCGACCCTGTTCGGCATTCCGCCGCTGACTCAGCTGAACGAGGCGACGGCTACCGCTTCGCGGGTCCACCTCAAGATCAGTGACATCACGGACATTGCCGATGGAATCGTGCTGGCGCTGGTCAAGGTCGGTGCCGGTGCGTACGGCGCGATCGAATCGACGATCAACGTTGGAGTGAACTCGGTCACCGGGTTGCCGTACATCAACAACCTACTGGACTCGACCAGCGGTGAGATCATCGGCACGCTGCGGATGCCGGTTGCCGTCCACTTCCCTTCCACCACTGGACTCGCGGTCGATGACGCTTGGTACTGGGACACGCGGCGCGCTGTGTGGTCTCCGACCTACGCGACGGCGAAGGTGTTTAACGAGCTTTACGCCGAGATACTGATCGACGATGAGCCCTACTGTATCGACGACTTCACGCTCACTCTGACCCGCCCGGTGTTGCAGCGATTCTGCATCGGCGGTGCGTTCGCGAAGGAGATCCGCAACCGCGGCCGTCGCGCGGTCGAGCTGGAGCTGAATCGCGAGTACCTCGACAAGTCGCTGCGCAACCGACTGGAGACGGCGACATCCCTGATGTTCCGGGCCAACTTCCAGAACTCGGAGGCCATCGAGTCCGGGTTCCCTTACTACCTGAGCCTGATCTGCCCGTACATGGTCCTCGGTGGCCGTACGCCGGGCGTCGAGTCGCAGGAATCGATGACCGAGAACATCACCGCGACGGGCCACCCGGATTCGACCAACGTCGATTACCCGGACGACCTGACGATCGAGGAACAGAACTCCTTGACCAGCGTCGCCACCTGATCCAACCGAAGGGCCGCAGCCTCCCTCCCCAGCCGATCGGGACCCCTCCCCGGTCGGCTCTTTTTCGGTTTTTGGTGATTCCAGCAACTAGGCGGAGAATCCAGCCGTGACCGAAAAAGTCGAACTAGAGATCCTTGCCCAAGCCAAGCAGGCCCGATCTGAGATTGCCGGGCTTCGCTCGGAACTCGACACGCTCAAGGCGACCGTCGAGCGGCTGTCGGGGAAAAAGGTCGATGCTGACTTCACCTCGTTCTTCACGGCGGCCGACAAGGCGAACAAGCTCCTCGACCAGTTCGAGGCGAAGCTCAAGAAAAAGACGCTGCTGGAGATCAAGGCCGACGAGGAAGGCCTACGCAGGTCCCTCGCAGTGGTGGACAAGGAAGTCCAGAAGACGGAGAGGCTGGCCGTCTCGGCTTTCAAGCGGCTCAAGGATGAGGCGTCGAAGAACATCTTCGGCGGACTCGATGAGAGCGCAAAGCGTGCCGGTCGTGCGCTGACTTCCGAGTTCAACTCGATTCAGAGGGCATTCGACAACGCGGTCAACCGACTGAATCAGGCCAGTCGTCGCGCTGGGTTCGATCCTCTGTCGGAGGGAGCCCGCAAGCTGCGCGAGAACGTACGCCTGGCGGCCGAGGATCTTGTCGCATTCGGGCAGAAGGTTCCGAAGGCGATCGGCGCCGCGGGGCCTCCGCTCGACGCATTCAACGCCAAGATCAAGCAGGCCCAGACCGCGCTCAAGCAGTTTGGCTCCGAGCAGCCGATCAAGCCCTCGTTCTTCTCGAACATCAACGCGGCGCGGGCCGCTGTCACGACATTCCTTGCATCGCTCGCGGTTCGTCCGCTGATCGACTTCGGGAAGGCTGCGTTCGATGCGGCTGCAAACTTCGAGGCTCTGGAAGGTCGGTTCAAGGGCCTACTCGGGGCAGAGCGTGGAGCCAAGGAACTGGATCACCTTCGCGAGGTTGCTGATCGTCTCGGAATCTCGTTCCTTGGCTTGTCGGACCAGTTCGCTAGCTTCGCTCTCGCCGCCGAGCAGCAGGGGTTTGCGGCACAAGAGACGGCGGACGTCTACGAGGCCATCGCTACGACGGTTCGAGGCGCTGGTCTCAACACGCAGCAGGCGAGTCTGGTTCTTTCGGCCTTCACGCAGATCATGCAGAAGGGCAAGATTCAGGCCGAGGAATTGGTCAAGCAGTTGGGTCAGTTCTTGCCAGCGACGGCCCTCTTGCAGAAGTCTCTCGGGCTGACCGGAGAGGAGTTCATCAAGCTCCAGAAGGAAGGGGCGATCACCAGCAAGGAACTCCTCGGGTTTGCTGGTGTACTGGTAGAGACATTCGGACCGGCCGCAACCGAGAACATCGATAGTTCCGTCGCGGCGATGGCCCGATTCGAGAATGCCGTTCTCGACGCCAAGCTGCAAGTCGGGAACCAGTTGCTTCCTGCCGTCAATGACCTGTTGACCGTCCTCATCAAGACAGGAAAGGACGGATCGAGCGCGCTCAAGGATCTTGGCGAAGTGTTCGCCACCATCGTTCGTGGTGCGGCACTCGTCACCGAGTCCTTCACCGACTTCGACACCAGTCGGATTACCGCTGCGATCAAGATCTTTGGCGCCGATGCGACGGACGTTTTCCGGCAACTCACAGCCAACGTCCGCGAAGCGCTGCGCTCGGTCGCCGCGTTCAGCCCAGCCCTGGTGGCGACACTTGCGGCCACAGAGGGAGCATTCAGGCGATCGCAGGCGAGCCTCGAAGACTTCGCTGCTACGCAGAGACGGCTAGCGCGCGAAATTCTCGACGGCCACGACCAGCAGCGCAAGGCTGCCGAGGATGCGGCCAAAGCGCAGGAGGATTTGCAGGCTCGGCTCGTCAAGGCGAGTCGTGACGCCAAGGACAAGCAGATCCAAGACGCCAAGGCTCTCACTAAGGCGCAGAAGGAAGAGTTCGCGCAGGTCAAAAAGGCCTATGAGGACCTTCTCTCCGAACTGTCCAAGCTCAATCGCGGTCTCACGGACGCAGAGAAGACCGAGCTAGCCAAGCGCGCGAAGGCCTATGAGGACCTGAAGAAGATCCTCATCGACAAGGAAGAAGAACTAACCGAGAAGACCCGGAAGGAGCTGGACAAGCGACGAGGACTGACCGAGAACTATTTCAACGACCTCGTTGAACTGGCGAACTCGGCTCAGGAGTCGATGGCCACTGTCACGCCGAATGCGCCGCAAGGCGTGCCGACCGGGACTCCTGGTTCTGTGGTTCAGTCTGACGACCTGCAAAAGGTCAATGCGCTGACTGAAGCGCTCAAGGCCCTCAAGGCGGAGAAGGAAGCGCTCGAAGCTGATCCTACGCTCGACATCGATCAGTCCAATAGGCTCGGAGAGATTGGCGGAGAGATCGCTCGGCTAGAGCAGCAGCTAGCGAATGCTCCGCAGGCATTCCAGCCGTTGACGCAGGCCTTCACGAACCTAGACACTCTGGTCACGGCGGAGTCGGCTGCTTTTTCTCAGAAGTTCGCAGCGGCAATCGATTCGCTCGTCACGAAGAATCAGGAATTCAGGGACGACTTCAAGCTGCTGCCTTCTGCGGCTCAGGCGGCGATAGAAGCTGTAATTAATGACTACAAGAGACTATCTGACGCGGGTCTGGCAACCGCAAGCGATGTCGTAGGCCTAGCTGGTCGAATCCAGATCGCTCTTGCCTCTACTGGCGCTTCATCGTCTTCGATGGCAGCGACATTCGCGGCGGCATTCGGAACGGCCTCGGGTGCCGTTGATTCTACCGCCGCAGCCCTGAGCCGACTAAAGACTCCAGTAGACGGCGCGGACGGATCCATCAAGACTCTTGCTGGCACCATCACGAGGGACCTGAGCGGTTCCGTCGTAGCGTTCGGAGCGGCTGCAACTACGGCCGGCGGAACCATCACGACCCTTGACGGCAAGGTCAAGACGATCGGAGACACCGCCGCAACCGCTGGCGGAAAGATCGTTGATGCAAGCGGCAAGGTCATCGAAATCGGCGCCAGTGCCCCGCCAGAAACGGCCGAGAAAGGCATCGAGGCGATCGGTACGGCAGCAAAGGACACCGAGAAGAAGGTCGGTGAAGCCTCGAAGCCCGTAGCCGACTTCGGGAACGTCATCGGCACCGCCTCGACCAAGGTAGACGAAGCAGGAACCGCAGCCGACAAGCTGAACACGGCCCTATCCGCTCTCCCCGGCTACCTGCAAGCGATCGTAGACATCGCCCCGGCTCTCGCGCCAGCGATGCAAACGCTTGCCACTGCCTTCGCTACGAACGAGGGTCCGGTCGGGAACGTCGTCTCTCTCTTCCTGGAGCTGGATTCGCACCTTCTGGCCATTGCCGAGAACGCGCCCAAGGTGGTGACGGCAGTCAACGGGATCGCCGAAGCTGGGAAGGCCGAGGGTACGGACGGCGGAATATCCAAGCTTGCGACGGCCTTCGCCGAGCTTCTGAAGTCCGTTGGTCCGGTTGCAACGGATCTTGACCGGGCAAAGACGGCGCTCGACGCAATCATCGCCGTAGCGAAGGAGTCGCCCAAGGCGATTGACGAGCTGAACAAGGCCTTCGAGTCGTTCGATTCGTCATCGTTCGTGACCGATGCCGAGAAGGCTACCAAGGCGATCAGCGGGGCGAACACCGAACTAGGCAAGGCGAAGACGGCCACCGAAGGATGGGCCACGGCGCTTGGGCAGGTCAAAACAGGCCTAGACGGTTCGCTCTCTGCATTGAAGGACATCAAGACGGCGGCGGCCGAGTTCGCGAAGGTGGCGACCGAGGACTTGGTTCCATCGCTGCGTGACATGGCCGTCGAGTTCACCACGATCGGCGCCGAGTCTCCGAAGCTCGGGAAGGTTCTAGAATTCATCGTCAAGGAAGGCGTCCAGGGCGTGAAGGATTTGACGATTGCGGTTCGAGAACTGGCGATTGAGATCCGAGAGAATGCGGTGCCTGCGGCGAACGAACTGGCCGCAGCCTTGGCGAACGCGAAGCTGCCGTAGGGGGACGAATGGGCAAGACTCTCAGTGACGTACAGAAACTCGGCGACAGGATGCACCGCGCCGCCGTCGAGGCAACCAAGACGGCTCAGGCGCTTGCGTCGATCGGCAAGATTCCAGACGCGCGGCCCGGCTTCAACGCCGAAGCTCCGTCGGGTCGGATTTCTCGTGAGCAGCAGTTCTCCATCGACGCGCGGAGACTCGGACTGTGAGCGGCCCTTCAGAGTGGGTCCATCCGATCGGGCCAGACATCCCTGTCTACTTCGCCGGTCTGCCGAACGAGTGCTTCCAAGGAATCACTCGGACCAAGCGCGAGGGGAAGACTCCGCTTCAAGGCCTCTTGTACGGTGGCGTGATCTACCAGACGACTCCCAAGCTGGTCGAGGCGCCGATCGACCTGTTGCCGGATCGCTTTGAACTGACGCTCACGTCGGCCGGCGCGGAGGAGGCTTGGTCGCGGATCGAAGGCGCGGTTGCTCTGTCGGGTATTGAGCCGCTGGTCGGCCTGATGCCGTGGCCGATCGAGGATCGCTGGGTGATCCCAGCGACGGCCAAGACGGAATGGATCATGTCGCGCTCGTTCCCGTTCGCCTCGATGCTGCCGTACAACGCTGGCGACCTGCGCACGGTGCCGAAGTGCTTCATTGACCCGGCTCCAGGTGAGACCGATGCTCGGGTGAATCTGACGCTGGTAACTTCTGGCCTTGGTGCCGGTGAGTTCCTGGTGGACACCGCCGCGGACGGGCTGTCGATCGAGACGGTAGATCTCTCGGGGACCTATGCGGGCCGCATCCTGACGCTCCGGTACTTCCCGAAGAGGTTGCTCGTGCCGGATCACTTCGATGCGGACATGCCGGACTACAATGGGCTCGATGCGACGCTCGAAGTGAGCGAAGTCATTCCGGTGCGCGAATACGAAACCTGATGGCCTATGAAGCTCTCCTCACCGCTCGCCTCACGGCCTCGCCGACGGCGACAGATCCGACGCTCGTTGCTCGGGTTCAGGGAGGAACCGCGTCGCTTACTTTGGACCTCGCAGCGCTTGCGGGCGCAGCGGACCAACTGAGCGGGGCGGCGGCTCAGGTTCTCGAAGTCATCTTTTCCGGTTCATCGGGCGGCTATCCGTTCTCCCTGTCCGACCACGGGGATAGCAACGACGGCATCGAGGTTGACCGAGGGCTCACCGACAAGACGACCTGGAGGCTTTCGGCTCCTGCGTCAAAGAACCGTTGGGAGCCTTGGGCTGTCGGGTATGAAGTGGCGTTCGGCGGCGCTCCACCGCCCGGCCTGGCGCGGATCAACATCGCGGCCCGCTACGGGCGCGGAGCCGGTCAATTCTCGGTCCCGCTGGTCACGGGTGGCCTAGCGGCGGCATCCGGTCGCAGTCTGTCTCAGGACGGCCACGGGGTCACCCTGAACGGCGTCGGCCCTGAGGGGCGATACGACCGGAAGCTAGTCACCCTGCAGCTACCGCCGAACCACGGCAAGACGCACGGCCAGATTGCCCGGCTGGCGGCTCTGGCGGCCGGCGTACCCTCTGCGGCCGTCCAGATCGACGAATCCATCGGCTTTCCCCTCACCAGAGCCCTGGATATGGTCGAGGAAGAGCTGTGGGGCGCCCTGACGGACGTTCTCCTTGGGTGCGGCTACCTGCCACGCTTCGACGAGGATGGCGCCCTGGTGGCCCTACCGCGCGCTCCGGTAGCCGTCGGTATCGCCGATGTCCGAATCCGCGCCGCTCGGTTGCTCGGGGAAGAGATCGAATCCGTCCTCGCCGAGGGCAACGCGGACGTGATTACCTGCGTCCGTGTGGAGGGCACCAAGCCGGTCATCCCGGAGAATCAGGCCGAAGGCCGTACGCTTGAAGTTACGATCAACGCCAGCTATGAGGCTGGATTCGAGCCCCGAGAGGCGTACTTTGACCAGGCGTACACCACCAGCGATCCGGACGAAGGAGTGTTGAATGCCCTTCCGGGGGCGGATGGCGGGTTCCTTCCGTCGTCTTCGTTCTTCTACGACGCCGACGCCAGAACGCTCAAGTCAATGACGGTCACTGTGAAAGAAAAGCAAGGCGGATGCGTTCTCGCCGAGGACGTTCTGAACTTCGGTTGGAAGGTGCCGGAGGTTCCGCGCTACCACTACATCAACCCGGCCGACAACACTGGGACCAAGATCGCCAGAGACAACGTGTTCATTTTCGAGCCGACTGCCGTAGCCGGCGACGCGGCGCCTGCCTACCTGGAGTTTCGCGAGCGCTGGTCTCTCATCTCGCGGGACCGAAAGGACTACGTATTCGGTGGTGGCGACGATGGCATGGAGCTGGCCGAGGTTCGGCATCGGACCGGGGCATGGTTGAACGAAACGGCCCATGCGAAGGTCCCGAGCGCTCCGGCACCGTACGACTGGCCGTCCGAGGACTACATCGCCGACAAGTACATCCTCGGCGGCGGGCGCGTGGTGAAGAACGACCGAGAGTCGTTCCGTGGCGCCACCGATAACGAACTGATACACCTTCGGCCTTGGCTGGAGATCATCGGCGAGTGTTGGAACAACGCCACGGGGCTAGCGAATCCATTCACCGACTCGACGACGACTTACGCAGGGCGCGGCGGGTATCTCGTGCGCACCGAGGAAGTCTCGCAGGGGTTCGCGCTTCTGGAGGGCACCGGGTTCTGGTACGAGGGCGGTCGGGTGTCTGCCTCGGAGTATGAGGAGTTCACCGACACCACGACGGAGATCGTAAGCAACAACGCGGCGCCCGGCGATTCGACGTATACCATCGTCACCGTCAAAGGAGACTCAGTCAAGCATTCCTCGACGTCCGAGGTTCAGGCGACCGAGGGCTACCTTCCGGCCATTCCTCGCTGCGATCCGGAAGACGCGGCCCGCAAGGATGGCGAACCATTCAAGGCCGAACTGTGCCGAGGCCTGGCATACCGCATCGAGTCGTGGCAGATCATCCGCTCCGACTTCGTGGAAGATGCGCTTCGGGCTGGCGCTCTGGCCGACATCCTCTTGCGCGAGGCTCAGGGGATTCCCGTCACCGTCTCGATTCCGTTCGATGCCACGATCCGGCCCGGCATGACGGTCTCGCTGGTGATCCCGGACCTGCGTATCGCTCACTTGGGATGGGTCGATCGGCACAAACTCGTCATCAACGGCCGGTTCCGGTACTCTGAACTTGTGCTGAAACTCCACCCATGAGAAACGCTCGCGACCTGTTCGGGAAAAAGCGGGACGGCTGGGCGGACATCGGCATAGCGCGGTACAAGCGCCCGCGCGGGATTGGATTGCACGTCGTCGAGCTACAAGGGTCCGGAGTCGAGATCATCATCGGATCGGTTGCCGGAAATTTGACCTTCGCCCCCGGCGATCAGGTCCACATCGGGTCCCTTTCGGGCCGGCGCAATCCGACCATCCTTGGGTTCCCACCGGCCGGCGCGAAAGGTGGTGGCGCTGTGCCGCTCTCGGACTACTCGCCCGGCGAGCCATCCGCCCCGATCATCTACGCTGCCCACCCTCTGACGGTTCCGGCCGGTTCGGTTGACTACCGCGTGATTCTGGTCGGTCGGTCCCTGATGTCGTCTCCGCTCGACCACTTCGAGGCGATTCTGTGGGACGAGGCTACGGACGCCATCATCACGGATCCGCTGGTGATGGTCCATGATCCGGAGTACATAGCCGATCCGACCCTAGAGGGGCTATCATTGGAGCCCGGAGAGGATGCGGTGGCGGTTCTCGTTGACGTGGATTCGACGCGGGCGGTGGATTCGACGATCAGTTACAGGGCAGGGAGGTAGAGAGTGCCGAGTCCGGTTCCAGCTTGGTTTGAAACTGACGGCACAACTACCGTCACGTCGCTGACGTTCACGGGGCTAGTTCCAGGAATCCCGAGCGCGTGGCAGTCGGTCCGTCTCTACAACGACCAAGATGGCACGGCGAGTTCCGATCCATTGCTCGGGCGAAGGCTTCGAGCGCTGGCACGAACCGGGACCGATCCGTTTGTGGCTTCCGGTCACGCGATTGTCGATCAGAACGCGGTTCAGATTCAGATCCTCGGTGGTGACTATGACGACGCGGCGGCGGGCGGGGTTGTATTCCTCGGATCCGGATCAACGCTTCCAGTTCCCTCGCTCGATTCAACCGAGTACGTCGAGCTTCGGGTCCGGGTTGCGCTTCCTGTCGGTTCAAGCCTCACCGATGCCGATGTCGGGTTTGCTCTTGATCCATCGGCTGCCGGTTCTCTCGGCGACGGTGGCGCCTTGCTCGGGCGCGGAGTCCGTGACGGCCTTGGAGAGCGATCAGTCTCCGAGATCTTGACCGCGTTCACTATCTCCCCGCGTGGCACTCCATCCGCCTTTGTTGACCTGTCCGACGTCGTGGGTTCGGTTCAGGGTCGCGCCGTGGTGGACTTGGAGCACGAACAGGAGTTGACCAACACGGACGGGGCTTCTGCGGCCCTGGGGAGCGGAGAGGCCTACTATGCGCTCTTCTCTCTTGGATCGTCCGGGGTCACCGTCACCAAAGGGCTCAAGGCGACCACCCCGCTCGACGCCACCGACGAACCGACGCTTCCTGATGGCCACAAGCGGCTAGGGATCGTGGTCCGACCGTTTGACGCCACGATTGACGCCGGAGACATCGTGGTCAACGCCTCGCCGATCGGGTTCGCCTACCTAGGAGCGAGCGGGCGGAACGTCTCGTTCTCTGGCGGCACCGCTGCGGTCGGTTCGATGCTGGTGTACGTTGCAGGCTCGCTCACCATCGAGATCACGGCCAGCACAACGAAGATCGTCTATCTCCTGGGTGACGGCTCTCTGACGATCGCCCCGAGCGCAGGGCAGGACGCCTTGCCGCTCTACCAGTTCACCGCGGATGGGTCCTCGATCACTTCGAGCCTTGACCTTCGCCAGTTCGCACACGGCGGAGCGGTCCGTGAGCTTTCCGCGTTCCTACCGGCGGCTACCGGCTCGGAAAAGGTCTACTTGGCGCTTCCGGCCGGTCCGGACCTGTCGATTCATCCGCTCCGGGCGATCGTCGCCTCGCTGGCCGAATCGGACCCGTCGAGCCTCGGCGCTACGTCCGGATCGTGGGTTCTAGAAGTCAAGTACCGCGCCGTTGGCGGTGCTTCGTATTCGACCATCTTCCCGTCGAGCGGGACCGATGATCGGCGGCCGTCGTTGTTGGAGTCCGTCACCGATCCGGAGTTCTCCGCCGCGCTTCCAGAGGTGACGACGTTCGAGGGCAGCAGCATGCTTGAGCTAAGTTGGAGTTCGATCCCGAGCGGTGGAACGCCGAGCGCTGGGGCTGCGGTGCGGATTCGACTTGTGGAGGTTGTGTGATTCAGTCTTCCAGTCTAGATCGCGCGATGGATGCGACGGAAAGCGAACTGATGGAAATGCTCAAACATGGCAATCGGCTTGAGCAGCCATTGGTCCGATCTGTTATGGCGCGCAATCTGATCTCATTCGGAGCGTGTAGGCAGGAAGACGTAGAGTTGGCAATGGATCAAATTCAAGGAATCATCCGTCCGACTTGGTGGATGCGTCTGCTTGATTGGATCTCTAGGCGATAGATGCGTTTCGGCCCTCCAGCCTGGGACCTCCAGACCGTCACCGCAGCAACCGGGGCGAACTCGTGGGGGTTCTTCCTCAAGGCGTCGAGTCTGACCTGCGAGCGGTACAACGACGCGGCCTATCTAGCCTCCCAGCGAGGAACCATCAGCTACGGCGGCGGCGACACGCTCGAAGGCCCGGTCACGCTGATCCCCATCGACTCCGAGGGCCTGGTCGGTGACGGGTCGTTTTGCTTCAAGGCCGGGTCCGGATCCGTCGCAACCTCGATCTTTGTCTGGGACGTTCTTGGAGCCGATCTCTACGAGCACACGTTGACGGCTGGCGACCGGGCGACAACCCCCGTCTATGTCGGCGGCTATCTCTACTGGCTTGAGTGGCAGATCACCTTCGTCAACCCTTGCACGGTGTCGCTCATGCGGTCTCGCTGCGATCTTGGCGACGTGACCGAACTGGAGACGTTCTCGCTGCCCGAGGTCAACGGCAACGCAGGCGGAGCCGTGGTCGATTGGATCTTCACCATCGGCACAGCGCTCGCCTTCTGCTGGCGAACCGCGAACGAGGACCTGACGAACCATGCTCGGGTCTACTCGAAGCAGCACGCGGCCGGTTCGGCTACCGACGAATCCTCAACATGGTCAACCCGTTTCGGATGGTCAGAGAGCGGAACGCCTACGTGGTATGACGCGAAGTTCGACTGCCCTGGAGCATCTATCTACGAACCGTCTAGCTCGAAGGCTTGGCTAGCGGTCCTGACCGATCCGGCGTGGTCCGGTGAGCAAGGAATTCTGTCCTCGTCGACCGCCGTCACCGGGGCCACGTCGATATGGAACGCTGCGCCGTCCGGGGATTGGGCGCTTGGCATCTACCTGCGGGCCGTCTCGATCTACTCGACGGACGCTCAGGTCTACGGGTCGACAGACGGGACGCCGTACCTGATCCGCCACCCGAGGGAATCCGTCCCTGGCGGGGCTCCGGTTTTGAGAGTCGAGCCCGAAGGGGACGGTGACTTGCAGTACCCGTCGGCCCTTTTCTACGTAGGCCCATCAGCGTAGACTCCGCCCGATGCGTCTACCCGCAAAGCTAGACCACCCGTTCCTTCGACCCGGTGCCATGCCGTTGCTTCGCGAGGAACGCGAGTGGCAACGGCCAGAGATCTCCGGATGGCTCCGGATGGCCCTGCTAGCGACCGACCTGCTGTTCAAGGAAGCCGGCGCGCCGCGGGCTCACATCCTCAAGCTGCTGGACGACGAAGCTCCCTACCGCTACGGCACGGCCGCCGATGTCTCACTCGCTGGGCTCCCTGGAGTCTGCGCCATGATCCCGACGAACCCTGCCCCGGAAGTGGCTCAGGCGATCGTCGAGGCGATCAATCTGAACTTCCCGTACGGCGACGGGAACCTCGAAACGGCCACCGCAAACGGCGCCATGATCCGAATCCGTGTCCCAATTCAAGGGTTCTCCAAGACGGCGAATGTGCTCTCGGAATGGCCCACCTACGGAGCTACTGGGATCGTTCGACATGTGACGCCTAGGCCGTTCGATCTAGTTGGCCAGCCGGTTCGACGGTGGCGGAACCCGGACATCCAGAAGAGGCACGGATGATCTTCCTTGCTCAGGCTCTTGTGCCCGGCTCCGCAGACGAGATCGTCAATCTCGTGCTCAAGGGTCTGCTCGGAACTTGCTCAGTTCTCTTCCTCTGGTTCGTGCGAAATCTGCCGAAGATGTCGGCTGCCATGACAGAGTTCCCGGCGCAGATCGAGGAACTGAAAACCAATCTGTCAAGTAGACTTGACGCGCTCCATTCTGACCTCCGATCTATCGAAAAAGCCCTAGGAGCCCTTGCGATCGAACAGGGTTCAAGCAAAACTAGGGTTGACGGTCTGGTCGATCGCCTCTCTCGACAAGAGGCGCGGCTAGACGGGATGATCGAACGCCGAGGTACGGCGGTGCAACCGTGAGGAGCCTGCCATCGTGGATGTTCAACTGGAGGACGGGAAAGTCATTCGCCTCCAGGCAACGACCAAGATTGAAGGCATTGTTGTCCCGTCGTGGTTCGCGGTTATGGTCGGAGCGTTGTTCCTCGCGGCGCTATTCGTCATCGCTCTCATGTTCAACAGGATCGGGGATGTCCATCAGCAGGACGCCGAACGCGGAAAGATCATCGAACGCGAGATCAGGCTACTCCAACTTCACGCCCAAGCGGTGCAGAACACTTTGATTCAAAACGGGCGGGCGAAGCTGGAGGATTTCCCTCCGCTTGAGTCTCCCCCGAAGAAATAGGGGCGAACATCATGCCTGGTGTGTACTGCAAGGCGGTCGTGAACGGTGGATACCACGGTTACTCTCATGCGCTGGCGGATGTTCTGCGCCGCGCTCAGGACCAAGGCGACCTGACGAAGGAAGAGGCTCACGAGTCGTTCGATACGATGGTCAAGATCGAACTGGAGGCGTACAAGAAGCTTCGCGACCTAGTGGCCGCTCCGCTGGAGAAGAAGGGACTTCTGTCTCCGGAGATCCGCGAGATTTACGCGGGCTAGACCAAATGCCACCGGCGCTATGGGCCTTCCTCGGCGCCGTCGTCGGTGCGATTCCATCGATCCTCTTGTGGCGGTCGGTTCGCCGGAAGAACCTGGCCGAATCGCTCTCTACGGATTCGGCCACCTCGGCGAGACTGTTCGAGGAACTGAGCGCGGCTCGGTCTCGGATCCTCGGGCTTGAGGGCGTCGTAGCCGAGCTACAGGGAAACCGAGAGCGCCTGATCGCCCGCGTGGCTCACCTGGAAGCGGCCCTCCCCGCCGCGCTCCTGTCGTCGAATCTCGACAGCTTGAGCCTTGAACAGCTAGAAGTCCTGGACGAATCCACGGACCCGATGACGATCTCGACGCCTACCAACGGCGGGCAATTCCTGTTCGTCAATCGGGCCTTCTGCGAGGCTCTAGGGCGGTCCAAGGAAGAGATCCTAGCCCTTGGGTGGCGTGGCCTGATCGTTGAGGAGGACCTGCCACAGACGCTCAGGGCAGAGGCCTCGGCGTGGTCTGGCCCGGGCAGGGTAATCAACCGCTACCGGCACGCCGATGGGTCCCTGGTCACCTTCCGATGGATCTTCCCCCGGTACACTGCCGGGGTGGCGCTTTCGATCGCGAAGGTTTAGGATCGGACGGTGAGCTTTTCGATCCCCGGTTACTCGGAAGAAACGAACAGACCCGAGACGGTCGATCAGGTCTGTATCCGCGTCGAAGGCAAGCTCTACCCGGCCAGCAGACCAGCCCGTCACGCCGACGTTCTCCATTGGTTGACAGCGAATGGCGTCAAGGGATTCCGCGAACAGGGGTTCATGTCTTCCCTCGGTCGGTTCCTTACTCGCGAACAGGCTCTACAGTTGGCCAAGGAATCGCGGCAGACATTCATGCAACGCGAGCCCATCGCTCCGCCGAAGCTGTATTCGGAGGACTTGTGGTGAGCAATCAGGCCATCATCGACCACATCCTCAAGTCCGAGGGCTGGCCGCAGTACACCAACGATCCGGCCGACAAGGGCGGCGCCACGAAGGGCGGAATCACCCTCGAAACCCTGAGCAACTGGCGCGGCAAGACGGCCACGGAAGACGACGTTCGGAACCTCACCGAGTCCGAGGCCCGCGAGATCTACGAATGGAAGTACATCCTGATCCCGAAGTTCGACCAGATCGCCGACGATCTCCTGCGCCTCCAGGTCGTTGACGCGGGCGTTCTCTCGGGTCCTGGCCGGGCGATTCAGTGGCTCCAGGATTGCGTAGGCGTCACGGTCGACGCCGCCCTCGGTCCTCGAACCATCAACGCGGTCAACGTCCAGCCGGCGCATGTCGTTGCTTTGAAGTTCGCAGCGGCTCGAATCGTAGGTCTCGCGAGGATCGTCACGCGCGACCCGTCACAAGCTAAGTGGTGCCTCGGATGGATGAACCGGGCAACCGGGTTCGTCACTCAGGAGGCCATTCGGTCAACTACCAGCGGAGGAACAGCATGAGCATGGAACTGATTCTCGGCATCGTCGCTTCGGCCATCGTCTCGCCGTTCCTCACCGAGGGGCTGAAGAAGGTCTCATGGATCAACGAACGGCTCGGCGCTGCGATCAACGCCGCGGTACTGGTCGGCGGCTACGTGGTGGCGTGGTACTTCGTGCGCAACCCGGAGCTGGCCACGTGGGTCATGTGGGGCCTCGGCGCGGCTGGTCTGTCCGGTGCTGGCCACAACCTCGCCACCAAGATGGGGAAGGCGTCGTGAGGGGCACCATCGACGGCCAGAAGTCCCGCCTGACTCCAGGCGGCGTCCTGGTCCTGATCCTGACCACGCTCGCTATCGTCTTGGTCTCGTCCGGGTGCTCGGGGTCCGCCAAGATCTCCGAGTGCAAGGCTACGGCGACCAATCCGGACGCCTGCCTGTACTCTCAGGTCGCCAACAACCTCGAAGCCATCGCCGGCACCCACTACGAGCTGATGAAGGCCGTGGGACGCGCCTATGCGGCCGGAACCATCAACGACGCGCAGAAGGAACAGGCCCGGCAGGTCGGTAAGAAACTGGAATCCGTCCTGATCGTCGCTCGCCGGGCTCTGGCGACCGCGAAGGCGATCAGCGGGCCGATACCTTGGGGCGCGTTCTCGGACGTTCAGGAAGCCCTCAGTGAGCTGACCAACCTGTCGGGGGCGTTCTGATGAGCGAGGTCAAGTTCGACGCATCGGCGATCATTCAGGGGATTCAGCTTCTTTCCGGGCTGGTCATGCGGTGGCGCGAGGCAAACAATAAGCCGCTAGACGACACGATCACGGCCGAGGACATCATGCGGATTCAGATCCACGAGACGGACGCGGCGATTGCCGAGGGTGAACGGGGAGGCTGACATGCAACGATGGCAACTTGTAGCGCTCGCGCACGCCAAGCTAGCTCTTGACTCCGGTATGTGGCGGGACTCGGAAGGTTTCTGGCACTGGCCTATCTGATGCCTCCCCGCCGATCCTTCGCCTTCAAGTTCGCCGGCCTGGAAACTATGCTCCCGTCATGGTCTCAGGGTCCAATCGCCGTCTTGACACTGGCCGGGCTGTGTGTCGCCGGGTTCTTCTACGCTCGGGACCGGATCGACACGGAGTCGAAGCGGATTTCACCGGCCGACCTAGTGCAGTTGGAACATGCCTCGATTCACCTCACCGAGTCGCCTACCGCCTCCTATACCGTCTTCGACAATCCGCAGGGCTCGCTGCTGGTCAAGTGGTTCCAGAGTGATGCCTGTACGTTGATCGAACGGCACTTCTCGCAGGCTCCGACCACGACGCGGTTCGTGCCTGACCTGTCGCGACGGACCGTTCATGCGAAGCGACCATCGGCCCCGGTGCACTTCGGAGCATCGCCGGCATGGGCTGGCGGTCGGTGCCTGACGGTTCAGGAGCACGGCGAGCCGGTCAAGACTTGGTCGGAGCCGATCGACTCCTGCCAAGTCCGCGCGGTTCGTCTCTACGCTGATAGTTGCCGGGCAACGGCGGTGTGGAACTCTTGCCTATCGACCTGGAGCGCCTGGACCTGGGATGCGTGCCGGCATTGAGTATTGGCTTCGGTTAGGCCACCTCTTCGGAATCTGCGGCCGCTTCTGTCTGAGGATCTAGGACTCGGCGCAGAGATGCAATGGCACGCTCTGATTCGTCGATCGCACGCAGAACATCGGTTCCAGCAAGCGCGTCCCGCAGTCGATCGCGGAATCGCCACGAGTTGGTCCCTGGCGTGATGCCCAGCTCAGCGAACAGACGTTCCGCTTCGGCATGAGCCTCGGCAATGCTCTTCGCTTTCCGCTCCGCGGCATCGGCGCGAGCCTCGGCCTTGCGTAGGTCGTCGTTGATCCGTATGCGCAGCTTCTTTGACACCCGATAGCCGAGGCCCAGCAGGTCGCCTTCGCTCTCCAACCACTTCCGCCAGAACTCGGCCTGGTCGCCGCGCTCGGGCTTCTCCTGTGGCGCGTCTCGGACGATTGCCGCGCGGCACATCAGAACGTAGTTCAGCAAATCGACCGGCGGAGGAATCGTCCGGAACGGCGCGCGCTTCGCAACCTGTAGCCGTGAGCCTCCTGGCGTCGCATAGATAAGCCCGACTTCCGGAGGAAGCTCGCCGGGCTCAATCAGCTTGCGAGGACAAGCCACCCATAGGCGATTGCAGAGCGGCAGGTACCAGTGCATCTTGTCGTCGCGTCGGAAGTCGGATCGAGAAACCTTGATCTCGTATCCGTCTAGGCAAGGGTGCGCCCAGCTCTTAGCCATCGTCCACAGGTCGAGCCGCCTGTGGCTGCCAACCTGAGTAGGGCCGTCCTTGCACTCAGGGACAGCGACATCCTTCGCGTGGCGGACCAGCAACAGACGAAGGATCGCATCGGCGCTCATTGAATAGTCAGGGCTCGCGATCTGAACTTGCTTCAATGAGCCCTCCGCTCTCTCATGATCTCTTCCATCATCGCCCGAGCCTTCGCGTCCAGTCGAATCCCCTGCGGCTTCTGAATCCGCCCCGGACGCTTGACCGGTTCCTGATCCCTCGGCCCCTTCGAGTCGATCCCGAACTCTGCGAGCCACCTAGGCGGAGTGTGGTTGTCGATATTGAGAGCCCGAGCAATCGCCTTCATCGTCAGCCCTTGACGGAACAGTCCGACCACCTTGAAACGGTAACGCTGCGAGTACCGGCCTCCCTGGCTTCCGGCCAGGATTCCGAGCGACCGAAACCTGTCCCGGAGCGTTTGGTAGGGCACTCCGGTTCGCTCGACGATCTCCCGCATGGCGTAGCCGGAGGACCAGAGGAAGAGGACGTGCTTTCGCTTGGCATCCCAATGTCTCATTCGGGCACCTGTGTAGAAATCTTCCTATACTGTCTGAATTCAGCTAGTGCGCCGGCCAGACAGAATCCAGCCGAAAACGAGAAGACACCGAACGCGAACAGTCCGAGAAAGATCACAGAGGACCGCCGTAGATTGCGTCGTATCCGCCTACGATCCACTGGTTGACGTGCCACTCGCAGTATGAGCATAGAGCCAAACCGTTGGCCATTCCGAGATGCGAAACTTTCTTTACGCAGTCTGGGGCAGGGCACTTTCTGCGACCCCCGCGACCGGTGATTGGCTTTGAGTATCGAGCCATGTCCACCGATCCGTACCTTCCCCACTCTCCCGGCGACTCGGAGCGGGCTCGTTGTTCCTTGGTTAGTTTCACCCGGTCACTCCCTGCGGCGTCGTCACGGAAGAGATCACGTCCCCGTCCGGAACTGCTTCCTCGTAGCCCCAGCCGTCGATCTTGTTGCCTGAGACACCGTGCCAGACCGGAGTCACCACACCGTAGCGCGCCTGTCGCTTCGGGGCATCAGGGCAACGGGTCACGACCACGCCGAACTCCTTCTGCTCGATCACCATCGGATAGAGCAGGGGCGGCAGTTGGTAGCTCGCCGCGTTCGCGATGATGTGCGGAAAGTCCAGCTGGATCACAGCCGCGGCGTCCTGTGAGCTGGGCTTCTTCGAGAGCGTCAACTTCTCGCCTCGCAGGGCTTCGGCCGCCCTGTCTCCGAAGTCAGCCGAGGGCAACTCCTTCTTCAGCTTGGCCCGCCGGAAGTCGTCGGCCGAACGCGCACCGCAAGCGATGGCCTTGCCTGTGCTGTACGGATCGACTTCGAGAATCAGACGAAAGTGCCGACCGATCGCCTCCTCGGCGCCGGCGATCCCGACCTTGAGCGCGTAGGTCAGACAGAGCATGTTGAGCGCGCCGTGCGTGGCGTTGACCGGTTGCTCGTTAGCGATGCCACATCCGGCGCGGAACCAGGCGCAGCGCAACTCACCGGCAATCCAGTCGGTCAGCTCGTCGTCTGAGACCAGCCCGAGCGCGTGGCCCGAGCAGATCGCGAGTCCGTACTGATTGCAGGATCCCGAGACGCCGGTCTCTCTGACGACTCTCTGCGCCCAAAACGCGGCGTTCTGCGGGGCCAGCTTTTCCAGACGAACGGCAGGGATGTCGAGGACTCGGCCGAGCACCACGGCCCGGCACGGCTCGACTGACCTGTTGTAGTCGTAGGTTTTCATCGCGCCTCCATCACGTCGTCTGGCTCAATCTCTCCGATGTCGGTGCAGATTACAGGTCTACCATCGAGCGGGTCTTTCCTGATGTACATCACAACGCTGACAACCATCTTCCCGTCTCGGTAGAACCTGACCCACATCCCGGGTTCGATCTCCTTGTTCATTCGACTCCTTCCTTCGGTTGCGCGGCGCACGAGCAAGGACCCAAGGCGTAGCGCCAGCGGGTGACGTGATCGCGCGTCACGACAGACCTTCCGCCTTCCCCGTAGATGATCGAATCCGGGTAGGTCTTGGAGTGGATGCCGAAGCCGAAGCTTCCGTCTGCCGTGATCGTGGCGCCGTTCCGCTTGCCCATGACGTGGTTCGGGTCGTTGCCGCTCAGGTCCGGCGGCGGGTTGTTCTTGGAGCGCTGCTTCTTTGGCGCCCTCTTTCTCTGCTCGCTCACCCCTCCCCCTTTCGTGCCGCGATGGCCTCAGCTATCAGTTCGTCAGCGCAACGCTGGCAAAGAGGAATGCCCTCAACGTCGGACGTGACCACCTCGCCACAGTCGGGCAACCCGCTCTCGCACGTCGGCTCGTCATCACCTTCGAGTCGCCTTTGAAGCCGTTCGATCTCCGCCCGCGCCTCGGCCAGCAGATGCTCCATCGTGCGGTGAACCGCGAGGGCTCCGGTGTCCGCGTCGCCGTCTCCGACTCCCATCGGTAACCAGGAGCCGCAGTCGGGATCCCAAACCTCGGCGATCGGGCTGAGGCGCTCGCAACGCACAATGCGCCCAGGGCGGCCAGCAATCTCGAACTCGACCAGCACTTCTAGCGCGCTCACTTGGTTCCTCCCGGAGCCTGTGGCAAGGGCATCCAGTGGGTCGCCTGGAACTGCAAGTGCATCGGCGTGTCGGCTCGCATTGCAGCCTCCAGGATCGATCCCTTGAAGATCATCATTCGACCGTCTGGCACGTAGGCCAGATACAACCCATCCGGCTCTGGCAACCTCTCCGTCACCGGCACCCACTCGGACGGCACGGGGACGGGCTCGTATTGAGAGCGGAAGTCAGCATCGGTCAGGTGACCGAGCGCGGCGGGCTGCGACAGTGCCCACTCGCCAATGCGCCAGCACGCGCGAATGACCTCCGCGTTGAAGCCACTCGCGAAGCTGCACTCCTTCTCGTTTGAGCCGTCGAACTGCACGGCCTCGACGATCTCCGCTCTCCGCCTGAACTTCTGCGGGGCGGTCATCCGCGACCGCCAATCGCCAAGGCCCGAAGCCACCGCCGGCTACATCCGCACCGACAGCAAGTCTCCATGTCGTCCCAATCGTGGCCGTAGTAGCAGCCCGACAGAACGCGGCTAAACCACCTGCGCGAGACCCACGCCTTGACCGGCTTCGCCCCCTTCGCCTTGCGCTCTGCCGCAATCAACGCATGGGTCGGACCGCAGGCACGCGCAGAGAACGGCTTGCCGCACTGACTGCAATGCTTCGCCCCCTTCGCCTTCACGGTCACGGCGTCACCGGAGAGGGCGCGATCTTGATGCTCGACCAGTCCCGTTCTTCGGCCTGCGCGTGCCAGCACACGAGAACCTTGTCGTAGCGGTGGCCGATCACCGTCCCGGCCTTGCCGCCGTCGAGGTGTTCCGGTAGAACAACCGAGCCGACCGGAAACTCCTCGGCGATCACGCGTCGAAACTCTTCGTCGCGGAGCTTTGACTGTTCCCGATGCTCTCGCTGCAACTCTCCGAGCCTCTTGCTTCCCATTCGTTCCCCTTTCACGCTGCGCCTTCGATCTGCTCCTGCTCCCGCTCGCGGGCCTCGTGCTTCGCTCAAAGCCGAATCCTCGAAGCCCCCGGAACCCGCCAGAACGTCAGCGTCTCGACAACGGACTCAACAGACTTCAGGCAAGCCCATTCGTGCCCGCAGGACTTGAGATAGTCCCTCCACCATCGCTGCTCAGTCGTCAGCGAGCCCGCCTTGCTCTTCAGCTCTACCCATCCCATGCGAGGCAACCCGGACAGCGCGAACGGAAACCCTAGATCCGGAACACCGGCCTTGACTCCCTCTGCCGCGAGCATCATCCGTTCGATGCGCCCAGCCCTCTCGTTTCCACAGTGGAAATAAACGACTCCGGCCAAGTCGAGTGCCTTGCAGACTTGGCGTTGTAGCTGCCGCTCCGGGTCAGCTCTCGGATCCTTGACCTTTCCCGGCAGCACGACCTCACCGGGCAACCGCCCATGGACCAACGTACCGGCCTCGCGGATTTCGCGATAGGTGAAGGTGTCGCGCTTGGTCACGGCTTCGGTTTCCTGTTCGGAAAGCATGGATAGAGCGACAGTGGTTCGGCGTCGTGCTCACCGAACGTACAAGGCCCGCACATCTCGGTTGCTCGAATCACCTCCGGGCCGTTGCCGCACACAATGCACGCTCCTGGGATGTGTGCGCCTAGATACCTGACCTCCGCGTCGGTGTACTTGCGCTTGGTCACGGCCGGCTCACAATCGCCAGAAACAGCGAATACCACCCAGCCAGGAACCCGACGATTCCGAACACGACCAGCCACGCCGGATGTACTCCCCTCTCCGAGCCGTCTCTCGGAGAGGGTCGAGGCGTGGTGACTGCCCGCGCTCGTTCGATGGCCTGTAGATCGTTCTTCGGAACCATCACCCTATCTCCGCTCGCTCTGCCAGCCGCCCAGCACGGAACCCGCTCTCGTAGTTGGCTCCAGCGTACTCGGCGATCAGGCGGAGCATCGTCTTGTAATTCGGCTCGTAGTCGCCGTTCAGGGGCAGGAGACCGAGGATGGTTTCGGTAAGAAGCTCCGGGAGCCCGTTCGCATCCTCCTGCTGCTTCGTCAGGTCGGCGCTGCGAATCGGATCGCCGTAGATGTTGACCTCGCGCACGTCCACCAGCACGATCCCGCCAGTTGCCGTCGATTCGATGCGGGGGAGAAGGTCGCTCACTGTCCGCGCCCCATGTACGCGCGAAACTGGTTCGCCTTGCCGGCTTCGAGGAACCGCTGCTCCTGCTTGGCGAGGAACACACGCATGCCGTGCGCAGCCTGGTTCGCCTTGGTCAACTGGGCTCCGGACAGGAACGAAGCGCGACTACGAGTGAAGCCACGAGACAGGAACCGAGCGCCTCGGCGGCGATTGCCGAGGAAGCTGGAGAACAGCGGAGTGGGCCTCAAGGTCGACTCAGACTTGGCGACCGGAGCGGACTTCTTCGGCTCGGCCTTGACCTGCTGGCGGTTCGTGGTGAATAGCTTCTTGACGGCGGCGATCACGGGCTTGAACATCTCGGTCCTCCTCTTGTTATGCGAAAACAATAACACTCCGTACGCCCACGTCAAGCCCAAATCTCAACCAGCGGAATTACGCTTCCGGCGAACGATTTCGCTTGCCTTGACTTTCCGCTCTGGCCATGACAGGGAGTCCAACTCTTCCCACATCCGGAGCGATCTACGGTCCGCGATCCAGAGCCCAAGCGCGAATGTGCAGACTCCATATAGCGCGCCGTAGACCCACGACCAAAGAACCATCACCACGCCGAACACGGCGACGGCGGCCGCTGATCCGAGCACATAGATCCACGTCCTCGCCGCGTCGATCTCTCCCTGGTAGATGATGTCCGCCCACATCCTGGCTTCCGGTTCGTGCTCGCAGGTCAACGGGTCAAGTGGTCGCATTGGTTGCCTTCGCGATGGCAGCGTCGATCCGCACGATTCTCGGATCGTCTAGCTTGCCGCAGGCGTACTCAAGAACGTATCCGCGCGCCAGTCGCAGCGCCGCCAGCAGATCCGGAGCAGCGGCGATTAGGTGAGCATTAGCTTCGTCCTCCTCGTCACCTTGCTCGACGCAGTTGGCTACTGCGAATAGTAAGTTCCTGACTCCCCAGGTGCGCTCCTTCTCGTAGAAGAAGGCCGCCCACGGCTCTCTCGTGTGCTTCGCTTCGCTCATGTCTATCCCCTAGAAGAAAAACCGCCCGTCACGGCCCCTCGAAGTCACGCGCTCCGAGCGATACCATGACGGGCGGGCTCGTCAAGTCATTCGCTGTCGAGCGAGAACGGCGTGAACGCGGCGGCCTTGTTCTCGATCACGGCGAGAGCATCGCTCGCGGCTGTCGTTGCCGCCTCGTGCGCAGCACTCACCACGCGGTCATGAACTTCCTGGTACTTGAGGCACGCCGGATAGCGCGCGACAGTCGCCTCGATCTCCGCCCGCAGTCCTTCGAGCTTGATGCTGATGTTCGCGCTCGGTTCCTTCGCTTCTGTCTTGGCCATGCTTCTCTCCCCTTGTCACTTTCTACGGAACGCCGTCACTCGACGAACCGGAACTTCCCTCTCAACGGGCTCAACATCTCCAAGCCTTGCAGTCACCGAGCCTTTCGTGATCCTGTCGAGCCTCACTGCGGCCCGAGAACCGCACGGGCAGGATGACTCCCGGTGTCGAACCATGTCGCAGTCCAAACAGATCAGAGCATCGGCCAGAGGTATCGATACGGACGAACGCTCGCTTCGTAGGCGATCCCGTTCGCGCTCCGACTCTCGGACCGATTGAAACTCTCTGCGGCGGGCGAACCATCCTCGGAGGCTCATCACGCTCCGTCTTCCGGGATCAGTTCGCCGGCTCGGGTGTCTGGATGGGTGAAGTCTGACTGCTTCAGTACATCACCACCTCTGGCCCATCGTTGCCATCCAGCGACCGATAGGCTTCCCCTTCGTATGTACATAGGGTCAAGCCCGATGTATCGAATCTTTGCGACAACCGTCGGTTCCAGGTTGGTCATTCGCACGTCGAAAACTCGGCGAGAAAACCCGCTCCTCCCCTTTACCACATCGCCCGGTCTCGGGTCCGTCCTCGGGTCTCTCATCGTCCCTTCCTCCCGCGCTTCGTGATGGCCGAAAGGATGTCGGTCTCGTCGTTCACCGTGGCCGTCAACAGATCG
>Ga0116143_10001310_pt1 | contig 30630 bp, 24 predicted proteins | sample AD_UKC034_MetaG_FD_89745 | JGI IMG/M metagenome (GOLD analysis project Ga0116143, IMG submission 89745) | Active sludge microbial communities of municipal wastewater-treating anaerobic digesters from USA - AD_UKC034_MetaG | ecosystem: Engineered > Bioreactor > Anaerobic > Digestate | place: USA... | reverse complement strand
TGTCCTGTCAAATAAACTGATGAGATAATGGTATTAAGCCAAAGGAAAGTTCTTTTTGTCATGTTGGTTAAATTTAGTTTGTCAAAGTTTATTTCTTGTAGCCAATTTGTGTTTTCACTGTCGTCAAGCATTGCAGCTAACGGTTTGCAGCTACAAGAAGTTGGTGCCTTTCAGCACGAATATAGTTGCGAAGAACCAAATTTCCATGAACCACAAATGTTTCTGCGTAACACAAATCCACCAATTTCTTGTAGGTGCTGTTATGCGCATGCCAATCTTTCCAGATGTTGTTTAATAGTTTAACTTTTTTCTTAATTCTATTATTCTCTGATTTAATTTTTCCGGATTTTTATTGTAAATTGTAGGAGAACTTGTCTTTACAATATAGTTTAAAATTTCTGTAGTATCCTTTATTTGTGTTATATCTTTAAATGTGGTATCATGCCTCGTCAATTGTATGTTTTCTATACTCATTGCGAAGTCAAAACATTTTTCAGGCGTTGTATATTTCTCCAAACCCCAAGCAAGGTTAAAGTTTGAATATTGCATCCTCACTTTCTTCTTTGGGAAAAAATATGCTGCCTTCACAAACCATGAAGTTTGAGATTGTCGCTTGCCCATAAATAGCTCATTCCATACTACAGACAAGTATATTATTGTCATAGATTTGTGCCGATCATTATTATGTAGCTTGTCATAAACTCCGTAAAAAGTGTCAGAGAGTTTTGGTGCTTTATCTATTTCTTTTACAAATGATTTTATCTCCTCTTCCGAATAATACCTTTTCCATTCGGTAGTTATATACCAATAAGAGCCAAACAGAATCAGGACTACCAGTATAATTAGTCCTAAAGTTATTTTTGCAAGTATTCTGAAAATTCGTTTCAATTAATGTCTGTTTATATGAATTAATCCCATCTCTATTGGTTGCGCATAACGTTTTGCAGATTTGCGATGGGCGGGATTTTTAGCACAAATGTTCATTCGGAAAACTAAACTTTCGGCTACAACAAAACTGTCTGCGGAGCACGAAACCACGCCTATTGCAAATGTGCTGTTATGTGCTGTTAATCGTTTCATTTTTCAAGCTCATTAATAATGTCACTGTGGTTTAAAAGTGTCCAAAAATATTTTGCCTCTTCTTCAATTTCGTTCTTCGATTTATTCTGTCCCTTTAAGTCTTTCAATAAAATTTTCGTTCCATTCAAATTCAATGTTATCGTTTCATTGTCGATTAAAGCAAGATAGTCCTTTGTCAAACTGGACAAATAGTATTCTTGAAGGTTATGCTCTTTAATTATTCTTGCAGCTTTATTTCTTGCACGTTCAGAGTAAATTGTATAGTCGTTGAAGAAAGGTATCAAGTAAGTAAATGCTTTCGTTAAATCTCCCTTTTTTGAATAGAGATCTGCGATGTTGTTGCATATTCTTACCCGATTTTTATTGATGTCTGAACCTGAGAAATGAAAATATGGAAAGGAGTCAAGAGCTAAAACGTAATATGCAATTGATTTGTCATAGCTCCCTTCTTCGTAATAACTTACAGCCATTTGATAACAACTTACATGTTTATAATTGCCTCTAACTTCCCAATCACCTAACCAAAAGTCTTCAACATTGTCATTAATTAATGGGTCATACATAACGCTTAGATACCATTTTCTGGCTCGATCAAGGCTGTCAAGAGAGTGGTAAACCATACCAATTCTCGTCTTATATCTTGCATAACCTTCAATTGTGTCCTTTCTTGTTACCAAATTTTCCATAATCGACAATGCTTCCAAAGGTCTGTCTTGTTTAAAAAGAGTGTCGACCCGTTGCTTAAGTTTTTCTACATCAGTCTGCCCAAACAAGACTAGGGTTGCGAATGTCAATAATATGGTTGTCAGTATTCTCATTTTAATAGCACATAACGTTTTGGCGCTTGGCGCAGTGGCGGATTTTTAGCACAAATGTTCATTAGAAGCACAAAACTTGAACTTTGCACTAAACTGGCATAGAAGCACTTCACCCGCCATTGAGCCAAACGCCTGTTACCGCCTAGTGCTTCTTTTTCTTCGTCCGTTTGTCGGTTAGTCGTGCGGTTGGGCAGACACACTCTTTGCCAAGTTTTGGCTTGCGTGTCGGCTGGCGCGACTTGGCAATGTGTGTGGCTGTGAAGGGGTGGATTATTCATTGTCAAAGTATTTGTTTACATAGTTAAATGGAATTTTCTCTTGTTCAAGTCTCCAGTTATTTGTTTTCAAAATGTCGTAAAGCAGTTGTTCTTCGTCTGTCAAGTTTAGTCTTGTTGATATGTTTGTCGGTGTTCCGTTGTCGTCTTCAAAAAACTTGTCAAAGGTTTGCTTGTCCATTAATATACTTTTTGTCTGCGTAAAGTAAGACCTGAATTGTGATAGAATTTCAAAACCTTGAACGTCAATGTCACCCCAATAAAGTAATTTAAGATTGTCAAACCAACGTACATTTTTAAGATTGAAAACGCTAAATCCACTACCAAATATCGCAATGGTGTCATCCATTTTTGGAAGTGTCAAAGTGGTGTAAAGTGATGTTTTGTTTTCTACGACCAATACTTTTCTGATTGGTAATTCTAATTTTTCAAATTGGCTGACTGGAATAGCAATATCATCTATTCCCGAAAAAAATCTGTCCGATATTGTTTTGTCAAGAACTTTAAATCTAATTTGAGGTTCAGCATATTTCAAATAGAATCTTTTTTCAAATTCTTTTTCTTCGGTGTTTACGTGTTCGTAGATAAGTACATCTAGGAGTTCTCTGATAATGCCTTTATTTCTCTCAATAAATTTCGTGTGAACTTTTACTGGCAATTCTCTGATGTAGAAATTTGGTTTTGGATTTTGTCTGAAGTATTGACACACTTGCAAAATGTTTTGCCATTCGTTCACATTGTCAATAACCTTTTTAGGATTTTTAATTATCCAATCTTTGAGTTCAGGGAATTCCCTAAGGATTATCTCAACATTTGATTTGAAAGAATCTACTTCATTCTCTTTACCTAAGAATTTCAAAAAATCTTTTTCATTGTCAAAGTAAATTGAAGTAGGCAAATCTTGAGTTCCTAAATGCTTTGTCTTTACTTTTTGAAAGTCTAAGGAATAGCCAAAACCTTTTTTCTCCTTTGATTGGCTGTGGATTAGTTGAATTTCCCTTTCAAATTCAGCTAGTGAAGATTTGGTGTACGACTTATCGCCACGAATTACCAATTTCTCAAAAGGTCTCTGTTCAACCAATGATTGAAGAAATGAAATGTACTTTCTTTCGGTTTTGTCCTTTATTTCCTTTGGTGTAATCATTTAGTCAGATAATTCGCTTTTTCTTCTTTGAATTGTTCAATTGGCATATCATATAGCCACGAATGTCTTTCTTCCTTGCGCTCAACAAAGTGAACAAATGAAATATCGTTTTCAACAATGTGAATATTGTCGCTTGGTGTAACGACTAGCAATTGTAAATGAAGTTGTTTACAAAGCGTAATTAAGTACCGTGCTTTGTCTTCATCTTGTGCCTTAAATGCTTCATCAATGGCAATGAAGCGAAAAGATTTAGATTCTAATCCTTGATTATATCTTGTCAAGCCAAACTGATAAGCAATAGCGGAACCTAAAATAGTATAGGTAAGTTGAGCCTTTTCACCACCGGAAAGCTGTCCCATTGCTTCATAAGTTTTAAACTTTTGACTTGTTTCTTTGTAAAATTCTTCGGCTTTGTAACTAAACCAAAAACGAACGTCCATTACTTTTTTTCGCCATTCTTCTTTGTCTAATCGTTCTATAAATGGTTGAATGTGATTATTGAAATGATGCTTCCTACCTTCAATATTTTTTTCCATTTGGTAAACATTGGGAACGGCTTCTTCTAAAAGCTTTCTAAACTCCTTCACCTCATCATTAATCTTGTTCGGTGCAACAAGTTGAATGTAGGTTTGTGGTTTATTTTTGAAGTCAATCTCTTTTAAAGATTCGTTCAAATGTTTGATGTTTTCTTTGATTGAATCTGACCAATTTTCAAAGAACATTCTAAAATCACCAACTTTATTGGTAATTGTTTCTTGCAAATAGTCGTTGAATTTCTTTTCAAACTTTGGAAGATTATCATTCTCCAACCTGGCTAAGAAATTTTGATATTCACGGATTAACTCTAAATGTGTTGAATCGGGTAGGGAATTAACATCAGAACGCCAATCTTTGAATTTGGTTGATATTGCTTCCGAAGGCTGTTTAAAATCGTTTATCTTGATGATTACTTCTCTTTCTTTCCTTTCCTTTTGTTCTTGAAGTTCTCGTGTTTGTCTTGAGTTTTCCTTTTGGAATTTCTCACGACTTGTTTCAAAGGTTGCGTATTCTATATTCAGCAAATCAGGATGTTGTTTTTCAAACATTGAAACATCAACAATTCCCAATGGCTCATAAATAGATTTGTTACTCCTAATTGATTGTTCAATCGTGCCAACTTCATTTTTCTTGGTAAATATTTCTTGTCCTTTATTAAAAATTTGAACATCCGAAAGTTGTTTTAAAGCTTCCTGAACCTTTTTTAAATCTTCTTGAAGTTGCTTTACACGATTGTTGGTTTTTTCTAATTTATCTTTCTGTTCTGTTTTTTCTTGTATTTCATTAGCATATGATTGCCAGTTTATATCATCATATTTTTCAAACTTTGAAAATAGGTTTTGGCATTCATCCTTGAATATACCTAAGTTTTTTATCTCGATATTTTTGTTTGCAATCGCTTTTTTATTTTCTGTTTGTTGATTTTGAAGATTGATTAATTCTTTCTTTAAGGAGGAGAGTTTTTCCTTGTTATCCCATCCTAAGACAAAATTCTCTTTCCGAGTAATATGTGGTCGGTCATCTTTTTCGTGTTTGCCCCTTTTAAATTTTATTAATCCACTTTGAGTAATTGCCATTTCGTGGAATTGCTCAAATTCCGAAAGATTATCTACGCACACAAAATCAAATTGAGATTCCAAATAGTTCTCAATCCAATCGTAATATTGTGTTTTTGGCTTAATTTCAATTTTGTTGATTAGCGACTTTTCATTAAGTATTTTGTTCTTAAAATTTTTAAGATAGTCTTGGTCTTCATACCTGTCATAACGAATTCTGCCTTTCAAATTATTGCTGTTGACATATTGATTTACTGATGAATAATACTTTGGTGGAACAATCAATCGCAGTGCAAAATTGTGGAGTACTTTTTCAATAGATGATTCCCACTTCATTTCATCATCTTTTACTTTAATCAACTCTCCAATGAAAGGGATTTCTTCTCGACTTGCTCCAATGTGAGAAATGATTTCATCTCGTATTTCGGCTTCACGCCCAGCAATATTATTTTTGTTTTCTTGAAGCGTTTTTATAGTTTTTACTAAATCTTCGGTGTCTTGTTTTAGTTTATCTTCTTCATTTTTAAATGCACGGAGATTTTCATTTTCTACATCAATATTATGTTGCGTGCTTTGTTTTAATTGTTTCGCACTTTCTCTGTTCGTGTTAAATGTTTCTTCACTTGGGTTGGTGCTGAACTTTATGTTTTGGGCAATTTTATTGTATTCTTCAAGTTTTCGGCTTCTGTTATCTTTTAAGGTTTGAAGATTTCTAATATCCTTCTCTAAATCCTTGATTTTACTTCCGACTTCATCTTTTTCAATAGAAATCGAAATGGTTCGTTCTTCTTGTTTTAGTTTTTCTTCCTTATTTCGTAATTCAATCAATTCATCATTCAATCGTTTCAATTCTTCTTTACATTTCTCTAATTCATTTTCGCCTAACTCAACACCTTTTTGAGCAAACCAATAAACTGCCGTTTCTTTTGACTTTTCCAATCGGAACAAATCCGCTTTGATATTGGTCAGTTCTATGGCAATCTCATTAATAGGCTTTAGTTGTTCAATTTGTTCTTTAGCCTTTTCAATGTTGGTTTTAGCATCCATTAAAGTCAAGAAACTTTCTTTTAGTTGAATGAACTCTGCTTCAGCATCTTGTTCTTCCAACATATTGGTTCTTATGAAATCATCTAAGTCTTCCAATACTTTTACCCCAACAACTTGATTGAACAAAGTCAACGCCTTTGTTGAACGCATTCCAAATAAGTCCGCCATTCTTTCTGCATAAGCAGTAGGACCATCTAAGAACTCAATTTTCTTTTTTGTAACATTCGAGTTATACTTTTTATCTAAAACCTTTTTCCAATTCCCTTTTGAATCGAATTGACCAAAATCAGATTCTACTTCCAGAGGAACGAGAGCAATTCCGAATTGCCGTCTTAATTCATTATTCGAAAACCAACGTACTTGAAAAAGTGTAATTTGTTTTTGGTCGGAATTGGAGAACGAAGCAAGAATTACTGAATATGTATTTGTATCACGCAATTTTTGTGTTGATGTAGAAGTTTTTCCTTCTTCTTGAATGTTTCCGTAATGTCCCAACACATATGTTTCTTCGGTGCGGTCGCCTTTTTTCTCAACGCCTGAGGATTGATTGTAAAAACGGTCTTTCTTTGCAGGAACAACTAGAGTAAGCAATGCGTCAATGTATGTACTTTTTCCTGATGCGTTTGCACCAGTCAAAAGTGAATTATTTCCTTTCGGATTTATTCTAAATACCTTTTCGTTAAATGTTCCCCAGTTGTAAACTTCCATATATTGAAGTCTGAACCCCGCTTTGTCGGAACTTGTACTAAACAGACTCAACATAATCTTTTAACTTATTTTCAAAATCTTGTAAAATATCAAGAGTTATTTTTTCTTTGATAATTCTGTGTATTTGGTATTTCGTTTCATTGTCTTTCTTGCTGATTTCTTTTAAGTAGCCTAAATCAACAGCCGCATTGATATATTTATCAAGTTCTTTTATGAATTTGACCTTGTTATATTTTTCTGGAAGAAATAATTCTAACTCGTCCTTGATTTCTGAGTTTGTGATAAATTTTTCAGTTGCTAACTGTGTTGGATTGCTGTCAAAATCTTCTAGGCTTTGTCTTAGAACAACAAGCACAATAGACGTTTCAAAACCGATTTGTCGCCTTTGAACTAATCCGAGAGTGTTACCTTCATTATCTTCAAGTTGCTTTACAAAAGCAAATCCTTCATCTTTTTTAACGATTAGCTCTAAACCAATTTTGCCAAGGTAATCCTGAATTTCGTTTTGATAATTTATTACATCATCCCAGACATTTGAGTTTCGTTCAACGGTTGATTTCAACAACCTTACAATGGCTTTGCTATAAGGAGTAATATGTTTTTCTAAACTGCTCATTTGGTCAAAATAATTTCAGGGATTTTAATTTGTTTGCGGTTGTCCGCATCAAAAATGATACTTTGAGTTTTATCAGGATTGATAACGTGTTTGAATTCTTTCACAATGCCTATATAACCGAACAACTCAGGCAATCCTTTTTCAAGACCACCATAATTTTCTACAACATCTAAAAGTGTGGTCTGCGATTTTTCTCTAAGTATATCTTTTATCCTTTTTCTCAACAATTCTTTATCAATGTTAGATTGTGAAAACAACCTACCTAATTGATTAGATGATGTAATGTCTTCGTTGGCAATTTTAGGTCTGTTAGTGTATGTAACTTCTTCGGATTGCTCTTTCGTGAGTTTGCGTTCAAATGGAATATTTATTTCCGTTGCTGTTTCTAATTCAAATGAAATATCAGGTTTGTTCTTTGATTTACTGATTTCTACAAGTTGTTTCTTGATGTCTTGAATTATTTTTTTTGTGGCTTCTGATTTAGAACTTTCATTCTCACGAATTATACGGCTTAGTTTTTCAGCCATTTTATCATTGGCTTTGTAAACCTTTTGTCCTGAACTATGGAGATGCCTTTTCATTCCTATTAGGAATGTGTCACTTATAGGAATTGATTTTTGTTCTAGAGTTGTGTATAAATCTTTGGTCAGACTTTCCCATTTGTGCTGTAAATCTGGATTTAATATGAATGACCAAAATGCGTAAAAGCTTTTTCCTTGTTGGCTTTCTTTCAATGATTCAAGTGCATCAAAAGTGAATTCCAGTATATCACTTTTGGATAGACTTCCGTCAGCGTGTTTTTGATAAATTCCTTTAGTAATTTCTTTAAAGTTGTCTTCAACTTCTTTAAAGTCAGATAATAATTCTTTAGCGGATTGATTGAGTTGGTTGAAACGGGGTACAATTTCAAATTCTTCAAATACTTTTACGTCTTCTCCAATTTTTATTCGTTGAATTTGTTGTTCAATTTCTAATTTTTTCTCTTCCAACAACTGAATACGCTTTTCGGCATCTTCATTAGTAAACTCAACCAACTCTTTCAATTGATTCAGTATGTTGTTGAATTTTGATTCAGTACCAACAAACTCTTCCTTTTTCAAACTTGCCAACCAATCTATGGTTTTGCTTGAATGTGAAGAAAGTTCATAAAAAACTTCACCTTGTTCATCAGGATAATTTGTCAAAAAGCCATTGTTAGTCCAGTTTTGAATATATTTTTTGGCTTTTTCTTCATAGGTGTCGAAAAAATTGATTTCACTTTCTTCATCAATTTCAATTCTCTGTCCTTCTAAAAAGTCCGCTAATTGAGAGTGAATATTTTCGGACGAAATGTAGCCTTGTTTGTTTAAGAAAGTTCTTACTAGAAATTCAATAATCATTTCTCTATTTCTTAAACGCAACAAACTAACACTTGGCGAAGTGTCGAGAGTATTTAGTATTTGAGAAATGTCTGCCATTTTTAATTACTTTCTGTGCGTTGGGAAAAATTCAGGCTCTTTTGCTTGCGAAGCGGTCGCCCGTGTGTTGGGGCAAGCAAATGTGCCTGAATGTGCGGTTGGCATTTTATGTCTGTCGTTCATTTCGTTCACTGTCGTTGTCTTTTTAGCATTGGCGGTAACGGTTTCGGGCTTGGCGAAGGTGGCGATTTACACCACAAATGTTGATGCGGAGAACTAAACATTGATTAACCACAAAAGTGTCTGCTGAGCACTGAACCGCCACTTTTGCCAAACCCGTGTTACCGGTTCGTGCTTCTCTGTCCACGAAGGTAGTCTGTGTCAAGTTAGCACTGTCCTTGCGGTTTATCGTGCGATGGCTTGCAAGCTCTTTTGCTTTTTTAAGCAGTGGCTTGAGGGTTGTGAAAAAAGCAAATGTGCTTGCAAATGCGTTGGCATTATAACTTGAATGCAACATAAATGAGAATGATTAAAATTATTGTTAGTCCGACTATCTGAATTATTCTGTTTGTCTTGACTTCCTTTTTCAACAGGTCGTTTTGTTCTGCTAATGATTTTATTTTACTCTCCAATAATTCTGTATTTCGTTTGGCTTCACTGTCTTGGTTGCTTAAATGTTTTGTAGTTGCCTCGCTGAAAGAACTGATAAATTGCTTTGTCTCTTTATGGTTTGAGTCAATTGCGTTTTGAATTGCTCCTAAAGATTGAACAATACTATTCAGCGTTTGAGTTATCGCTGTCAGAGTAATATTAATTGCGTTGATAGCTCCGAATATTTCAGAAAGTGTTTTTTGAAGTTTGTCAAAATGCTTTTCTAAATCAATCTTTTCAAGTCGTTCAACTTGCTTTCTTAACTCGTCAATTTTTGTTTGCAGGTCTGTTGACTTGTCGTCAAACTTTTTAAGTTCTGTTGCTAAATCCTTTCTTGTCTGGTCAATGAATGACTTTTGTAAATCTTGAAAGAGTTTTGTGAAGTCAGTATTTACAAGTCGTGAAATTTCCTTTTGTAAATCTTTTGTCTTGTCCGATAACTCATTCAGCTTTGTTGTAAACAAAGTGTTGTTGCCGTCTAAATACTTTTTTGTCGCTGCTCCTAAAGTGTTGGTGTATTCCTCTGATAACTTTACTATCTGCTGATATTTGGCATCAAATATTTCAGGTTGCTTAATCAACTCTTTAATGTCTTGATGCAACTTGTCAAGGTCTTTGAGTTTCTCACTCAAAGATTTAATGTTGGCTTGCGATTGCTGTATTACTTCTTCGTAGTTAGGCATAATATTCTGCTGTTAATTCTTGATTTCTATTTATTAGTTTTTCAATGCCCAAGGTCTGCATTTTTAATAAAAGTTTTGCTCTAATTAGTTTAATGTCTTTGAATGAAGGGTTATCTTCTTGTATGTTGCTTTGTAGTTTTTGAAAGTAAGTTTCAAAAATAGGCTCAATAATTTCAAAATCATTTTCGTGAAAGGGTTCATCTTTATACAAATTATCAAAACCTCTTTCAAGCTCTTCGTTTGCTTCTGAAATGTATGAAGCATTGTTTACAGAATACATTGCAAATGCTTTTAGTAAGCGAAGCAACCACTCATTATTCAAATCGGTTTCGCTTAGTGAACGCAAAATCTTCTTGCAAGAACCCATCATGTGTTTGTAGTTGTTTTGCTCTGTTCCGTCAAGTCGGAAAACTTTCAAATACTTTTCAAGTATTTGCTCCCTACTTATTTCTTCGTCTTTGTAATCATCCAAAAGAGAAAACGGTTTGCCGTTAATTTTAAATCCTATCCTCGCATATTTTGCATTAAAGTAAAAATAGATTTGCTCTTTGATGAAAAGGTTTTGCTCATACCAATCGTTTACATACTTGTCTTCTGTAATGCTTGTGTTTAAAATGCTTTCAATTTCATCAGTTGCTCTTTTCCTTTTGCTTGCAATTTCTTTGTAGGAAAACTCCGACAAAAAGTAAAGGCACTCAATAATATTCTCAATCAAATTTGGTTTTGTAAGTCGGCTTTGTAATTCATCAATGTTTTCCATTGCTGAATTCTCCGATAAATATCTGCGTAAATACTTTTCAATTATTGCTGTGTATTCATCAATGGAATTAAACTTTCTGAAAGTGCAACTGTAAAGATTGTTTTTATTGTAATCAATTAAATAATCTTCCAAAAATCCCATGCTGTGCATACGGTAAATCAATCTGCCCGTATCGTTGGCTGTTTCTCGGTCTCTGCTATAAACAAAAAGAAGTCTGTCCTTTACTTCTTGAGTGATTTTAGAAAGTTCCTTAACGCTGTTTTCTTCAAGTAAAAATAGAAAGTCGTTAAAATCGTGGGAGTAAGTGTAAGCACTTTTAACCACTTCTTGAAATGTCTTTGTAAAATAGGGTGGATTTATTTCGGCAGTAGGATTTACGCCTAACAGTTTGCAAATTATCTCTGTTGAGTCGGGATATTTCTTTTGTGCTGTTACAATGAATTGAAAAGTTTCATTCTTGCAATTGTCAAAAGTGTTTGCCAAAGTATCTTGCTTTTCAATGTTTACCATTTCACCGTTGATGAGTTGAAATTCTTTAACCTTAAATAAGTTTAAGAACTGGCTTTTCTCGATGTCAACTCCCTTAAATGAAATTTCGTGAAAGTAGTCGTGAATGTTTCTATCGTCATACTTTTCAGTGATGTATTTGTAATGGTCGTTGTTATCCTTTTCCTTTAGTTTGGCTTTGAGTTCGGAAATACTGTCTGCTGGCAGAACATTGTATTTTGTTCCGTCTTTCTTTAACAAACTGAAATCAGTTACCTCAATTGCTTGCAATGTTTCATCTAATGAAAGAAAAGAAATATCGTCAAATGCTTTTGTTTTCTCATTCCATCTTTTCTCAAAACTTTGCCTCGCTGCTTTTCGTGTAAATTTGTTTTGAAGAAGTTTGTTCTCCTTGTTATCGCTGAAGAATTGGTAAATGTCAACTTTGAAGTATTCTATTTTTGAAATTAAAATATTCGCCTCTGATATTTTTTTATCTCTACCTGAACGCCCTGCTTCTTGCACTAAACTTTCAAGTGAACCTGAATAAACAAAGTGATAAGTTGAACGAATATCTTTTTTGTCAATACCCATTCCAAATGCCTTTGTGCAAATGATGTGTTTTGTCTTGTCGGTTGTAAAATTTTCAAAGTGGTCTTGAACCTCTTTGCTTTCTTCTTCTGTTTCGCTTGAATAGAAAAAACCTTTTGAATTAGAGTTGAGATGTTGATAAACAAAATCAACTCCCTTTTCATTTCCCATTTGCCCTTTAACTGGACAAAAAATAATTGCAAAAAAATCGTTTTGATTCTTTTCGTTTAAGTTAATTAATTCGCCTGCTTCATTCTTAAACAAAATCCTTTCGCTGAAAACTTCAACATCGTTGAAGTTTTCTTTATGGTGTTGTTTTGACTTTTCAATTAGTTCAAGATTGTTTAGCTTTTGAAGATTAGAACCAATTTTTGAAAAGTCATTATTTAATTGATTGATTCTATCAAGTGCAGTAACATCTATTACTCTAAAAAACAATTCTGGACGAATTGTATTTTCTATCATGATGATTGCGTCAGCAACATCATTGTGTTGAATTTGCAATTCCCTTTCAATGTCTGCCAGTACATCAAATGAAGCTGTGGCAGTAAGTCCAATAAGAGAAACGGCTTTAGCCGTTTTTGTTTTTGCGAACCTTTGAGAGTTTTTGCCAAGCATTAAATATGTTGAACGGAAATCGTGTCCCCATTCGGAAACACAATGCACTTCATCAATTACGCAATAGGAAAAAGCCAAACCGAATTTCGAAACATCAATTGTGTGGATGATGTTTCTGAAATCTTGCATTACAAATCTTTCAGGTGAAATGAAAAGAAACATTGTTTCTCCGTAACGGAAATCAATCAACTTTTTCACTTTGTCTTCTCGTCTTAAATTTGAGTTGATAAAGTCGCAACAGTCAATCCAATTTTGTTTTAAAACTCTTACTTGGTCTTCCATTAAAGACTTAATCGGGTCAACAACTAAACACAAACCTGCCTGTAAGAATGAAGGAAGTTGAAAGGTCAAAGATTTACCGCCTCCTGTTGGAAGCAAACCAATTACTGGTTTTTGTTGTAATGCTCTTGATATTATTGGAAGTTGTCCTTCTCTGAAACTAACCTTTCTAAAAATGCTTTGAATGAAGAAATTTATATGGCTTTCATACTTGTTTACAGGAACATACGAACCATCATCTTTTTTTCTTACTAATGATTTGTAGTGGAGCAAGTCAGCACAATAAACTCGTCTTGATTTTCCAAATGAACTGTCAAAGTAATGAGAGGAACGAATTTTAATTGCCTTGTCACTATGAAAATTTGTTTCCTTGTAAATGTTTGAACGCCTCAAAACGGAATGGTCAATAAGGATGTCAAAATGATTTTGCTTAAAATAATTCTCGTCTTGTCTGTTTGCTTTTAGATGCAGCTCTTCATCTATAACCCACTTTGAGTTTTCAAATATTGTCAATTCAATTTCGGGTAATAGCAATTTGTCCCTGTCGTCTAAAATTGCATTGATGTTTAGAAATAAATCTTGCAAAGATTTTATTGCAATTGCTCCGCAAGGCAAATCTCTTTCAACGATTGCGACTTTGATTTTTTCACTCTTGAAAAGTTCGGGATGAACTAAAAAAAATTCAAGAATGGTTTTTTGAATTCTTGCAACTGCGATTGGAATAAAAATTAAGGAATAGTCAGCAAGATGTTTTGTTATGTCTTTCTCAAAGTTTCTTTTGAAGTTTTGATAAATCTTTCTTCCGATTAGTGCCTCAAAGTCGGGCTTGTCTTCTTTGATGCTATCTACTGTAAACCGAATTGTTTCAAAATTTTCATCTTCTGCAATCGCATCCCTGTATGCATCGTAGTAGCGGTATTCTGAAAGTGAATGGTGTGAACCATCCACTTCAAAAATCCTCCCTACTTTTTCAAAGCATTTCTTTTGTTCACTCCAATGCAGATAGGGAGAAGTGAAACAGAAATCAACTGTTCTGTTTCCTGTTAGCTTTTTATTGATGGTTGAAAAATCTCTTTGAGATTCAAGTATCTGCTTTAAGAATGGATGCTTTTTTATAAAATCCCACTCTAAACTGCTTCCTAAATTGCCTCCATAATTAGCTCTGCTAATTTCCAAACCTGGTTCAATGATGTGTAGCAATTCAAAAACAGTTTCATAACTGATAGGTTTTTTTGCAGTCGGAAAATTTAATTCAAACTCGTCCTTGTTCTGTTCGGTTAAATTGATTTTGGAAAATAATTCCTCCAATACCAAAGGTGCTCTTGTCGGCAAACCTCTTGTGATAATATTGTTTAGAGTTGCTAAAACTGGATTGAGTTTTTTGAAGTCGGGATAATGCTTGAATGGAAACTCAACATCAAAAGAACTTGCATATTGAAGAAGTCCGTTTATCTGGTCAAGTTGGGTTTGGTCGGCTGGTTTGTGCTTGTCCAAAGCCGCCTTAAAGTCGGTTACAACTTTTGCAATGGTGTCAACTATGTAACCTGCTTTGAATTGCATTTTATTTGTATTAAAAGGTTTGTCTAAAAGTAAAAACTTGTCGTGAACAGTCTTGGTGCGTAGGGGCAAAAGCAAATGTGAAGCAACTTAGCGTTGGCTTGTGGGTGGCGTTGCTTCTCTTTTGATTTTGCGAAGCAGGGGCTTTTCTTTTCATTTTTTGCACTATCGTTTGTTGTTGCACTGTCGTCATAGCATGACCGGTAACGTTTTGCAGCTACCCGAAGGGCGGGACTTTTACCACAAAACTTGATTTGAAAAACTAATGTTTGATTAATCACATAACTGTCTTTGGAACACGAAACCCCGCCTTTTGGGTAGGTGCTGTTAGCGGTTCGTTGTTTTTCTGTCAGGTGTTTTTCCATTGTGATTGTTGTCTAAAAAACCTTCTGCAATTTGAGAAACTATAGAATAGTTTGAACTCCAAGAATGATATACTTCGTCCGCCCATTTTTTTATTAGTGCAACACACTCGTCTGCTGTTGTCGCCTTAATCAAGTCTTTGGCTGTTATTTGTCCTCTTTCTAATGGTTTCGGGATAATAAGAAACTCGTTCGGTCTGTTTATTTTGTATGCGTTTAAGTAGTCACTTAGCATTGGTGATTTTTTGTAGTCCCAAGTTTGCTTTTTGTCAAGAATTAAGTTCAATCTTGTTAAATGAAAATGATTGCTCCACCTTCCGTGAATTTCTGGATGTTGCAAAGCATGAGCGTCAACACTTAAAAATCTTGAAATGTGATGTTCCGAATTATTAAAGTCCAAAAGCTGAAGTCCATTGTTATAATTGTCCATACAGTCAAAGATGCCCTTTTGATAGTCTGCACCACAAAATTGACACCTTCCTTTGTCGTGAAGTGCTACGCCATTTTTATTTGCTTGGTCAATGAAGTCTTGCATTATTTCTATGTCAATAATTGTGATTTATGTGAGTCGTCTTACAATGACCGCTAACGGTTCTCAGCTATACGCAGGCAGGGATTTTTACCACTGAACTTTCTACGAAGAACTGAACTTCAAATATAGCACTTTCCTGTCCTACGAAGCACGAAACCCCTGCTTGCGTATAGGTGATGTTATGCGGTCGGCTTTCATTTTCTCTTCTTTCTCGTTAATTTATCAATCAAAGTTACTAAATTTGCAGTCAATCAATTTTAATTTTTGAATTATGTATTTCAGCAGACCTTGGACTTCTATCTAAGTGATAGGCAGTCCTGAATAAATTCTAATCAATCTTTTAGGTCAAGACAATCAGTCTATGCTTTGTGTGTGCCGTCATATGTTTGATGGCCTTGCTATGTCATAGTTGCTCTGTCGGGTAATACTGTCTATTCACTTCTCCACGATTTGAATTCAAGTATTCACCTGTAAGAAGTTACTAATGACAAAAAAGAAATTCCCCGTTCGTTTTACGGGTCAGCACTTTACTATTGATAAAGTGCTAATACAAAATGCAATAAAACAAGCAAATATAAGCAATCAAGATACAGTTTTAGATATTGGAGCAGGCAAAGGGTTTCTTACTGTTCATTTATTAAAAATCGCGAACAATGTCGTAGCTATTGAAAACGACACAGCTTTGGTTGAACATTTACGGAAATTATTTTCTGATGCCCGAAATGTTCAAGTTGTCGGTTGTGATTTTAGGAATTTTGCAGTTCCGAAATTTCCTTTCAAAGTAGTATCAAATATTCCTTATGGCATTACTTCCGATATTTTCAAAATCCTGATGTTTGAGAGTCTTGAAAATTTTCAGGGAGGTTCCATTGTCCTTCAGTTAGAACCTACACAAAAGTTATTTTCGAGGAAGCTTTACAATCCTTATACTATTTTCTATCATACTTTTTTTGATTTGAAACTTGTCTATGAGGTAGGTCCTGAAAGTTTCTTGCCACCGCCAACTGTCAAGTCAGCCCTGTTAGACATTAAAAGAAAACAGTTAATTTTTGATTTTAAGTTTAAAGCCAAATACTTAGCATTTATTTCCTGTCTGTTACAGAAGCCTGATTTATCTGTAAAAACAGCTTTAAAGTCGATTTTCAGGAAAAGTCAGGTCAGGTCAATTTCAGAAAAATTCGGTTTAAACCTTAATGCTCAAATTGTCTGTTTGTCTCCAAGTCAATGGAAAAACTGTTTTTTGGAAATGTTGGAAGTTGTCCCTGAAAAATTTCATCCTTCTTAATTCAAAGTCGGCTTGTCAAGATGATTCTTCCGGTTTGTTGAGTCGTCTTTAAGCTGCCGCATAACGGTTTGCAGCTAAAAGAAGTGGCGGCTTTGGAACACTAAACTGTCTATACCCACCAAAGTTTATTAGTTGCACAACTGTTTATATTCGCACTGCCCCCGCCATTTTTTTTAGGTGCTGTTAGGGGTAGTTTTATTTCTTTCTACGTGTTTGTTTTGTTGTCTTTGTAGCTTCATTGACTTCTGTCTGTATGCCACGCAACTTGGTTTCACAGAACTTAATCAATTCGTTTGCGTGCTTAACTTTTACAGCAAGTGTGTCAACCTTTATTTCATCGTCTTCAATTTCTTCAACAAGTTCAGTCAAATCGTTGAAGGCCTTATCAAATGTTAAATCCTTTTTCATTTTTCATTTTTTTTGTAACGGTGCTGTTTATTATTTCAGTTTGCATTATTGTCTGCAAAGTTGAATTTACTTTTACGCCTTTTGAGTCAGTTATAATTTTGTCATTGATTTTAATTATTGCAAACCCTTTTTTTAGAATTGTTGAAGGATGAAGGTTTTTAACACGTTGTTTCAGGCTTACCAATTCATCTTTTGCATCGTCAAGAAGTTCTTCAATCCTTTGAAAAAACCGCTCTTTCAATTCCTCAATCTCCGCCTCAAAATTCATATTGTTGTCAATGATGAAAGTCCCAACTTCTGTTGGTGTTTTGTGTTGTCTCCCCATTAAGTCTACAATGCTTGTATTTCTGTCGTGCCCTATGCCTGTCAAAATTGGAGTTGGAAACATTGCAACCGCTTTAGCAAGTTCGTAATCGTTGAATGATTTGAAGTCAATGTCAGAACCTCCACCACGAACAATTACAACTACATCAAATTTTTCATTACTCGCCTCAATAAGTTTGAGTTGTTTTAAAATAAGTTGACTTGCGTTGTCACCTTGAATTGTGGTCAAAAACGGAGTAACTGAAAAGTAATAGCCATATTTGTTCTTGTCAATTACCTTATTAAAATCCCTTTGTCCGTCAGAGTTGGGGGCTGTTATTAGTGCAATGGTTTGAAAAACCATTGGTAAATTACTTTGATTGTTTTTTGTTAAGTAATTTCCATTGGGTAAAAGTTTTATAGTGGGATTTTCTTTTACCAACCTTTCAAGAGTTTGTTTTCTTTCAAGTTCTAATTTGCCAATTGCATAAGCGCAATCAATTGCCAAAACTTCAAGGTCAACACCGTATCGTTTGTGAAAACGAACACGAACATTGCAAGTTATTTCAAGACCACTTGCAAAAGTTTGTTGAGTTTCTTTTTCAAATCGCTCAACGTTGTGATAGGTATTAGCCCAAAAAACACCCTTTATTTCTGTTGTTATTAGATTACCATCTTTTTCAATAAATTTTAAAAAGCACCAACGTTTGTCAGGTTGTTTTTTAACATCTGTAATGTCTGCCTTAATCCAAAAGGTTTGTCCAGCGAAGCGATTTTTAATAGCATCGTCAATTTCATTTACAAGTTCTGAAAGTTTAATACTGTCTGGCATTACTATTTTTTAGAAAAGGGTCTGTATGTTTTTGTTTCGCTAATGATTTTTCCAACTTTAAATCCAATAGAAGTAGAAAGTTCCTCAAGCGAATTTACCTTATGTTTTTCACACAGCCTTATAGCGATTAACGCGGATGCTTTTGCATCACTCTCAGCATTGTGGTGTTTTAACTTTATTTTGAAATATCTTGATACATCGTCTAACTTGAAACTATCTAATGGAAGCAATTCTTGTGAAAGGCGGTAAGTGCAATGATAATCTAAGTCGGGATAAATAAGTTTAGCAGAGTCAAGTGTAAAACGTAAAACACTACAGTCAAAAGATGCGTTATGAGCCACAATTGTTTGATTATGAAAATACTTTTGAAAGGATTTCCATTGTTGTTTAAATGTTTTTTCTTTTTTAGTATGGCTGTCATCTATACCGTGAAGAAAAGTGTTGTAGCTGTCGTAGTGGTTGGGTGTCGGCTTTACAAGAAAATGTTCACTACCAATTAATTTGCCATTTTCTACAATAGCAACTCCCATAGAGCAGATGCTGCTTCTAATACTGTTTGCTGTCTCAAAGTCAATTGCTATAAAATTCATATGTCTGTCTTAATGTTGTGTTGTCGTCCTAAAATTACCCCTAACGTTTTGCAGCTACCCGAAGGTGGCGATTTCGAAGCACTTCACTGTCAACCAAGCACAAACTTTGATAGAAGCACAAAGCTTGATTTAACCACTGAACCGCCACTTTTGGGTAGGTGCTGTTATAGCTCGTTTTTCTTTGTCGGTATCTCATTTGTCCTGTCAAAATAAGCATAATAGTTCGGTATTACTTCTAATAAAATCTTTTCTCCTTGTCCGTATTTTTTGAATTGTTGTCTAAACAGCTTTAAGTTCTTAAGCAGTTGTCCATTGTAACCAAAGTTGTGAAATACTGTCATTGTCGGCACATACATAATTGCAAAACCTTGTCTGTTGGCGTTAAAGCAAAATTCAATATCTTCTGCTGCTGCAATTGGAAAGTTCTCATTAAAGTCAATTTGGTCTGCTACTTCTCTCGTTATAGCCAAGTTTGCCGTTGTGCCGTATAGAAGTCTGTCAGAGTTTATTAATTGTCTGCCGTTCAACGTTCCGTTAATGTTGTGATAGGTTCCGAACCAACCCTGGTCAAATGCTGGTGTGTCGCCTGATAAAATTTGAAAGTCTTTATTGGCAATAAACGATTGCGTAATTGTTGAAACCCAATTTTCTGATAAAATGCAGTCTGTGTCAGCAAAAGCTATAATGTCTGAACCACTATCAAGTGCAATTTTTTTACCTATGTTTCGCGCCTTTGCAGGTCCTGAATTATTTTGAAGTCTTTCAACTTTTAAATTGTCAGGAAAAGTAAAATTGATTGGTGAACAGTCATCAATTATTATTACTTCACTCGGTTGCAAAGTCTGCTTTTGTATTGATTGAATGAGATTTGAAAGGTCTTGTTTATCTTTTTCGGATTTTACATAAGTTGCTATTACAATACTAACCTTTGGATTGATAGGAACAGCATTTTTTATTTGTTTAGGAAAATCAAAATAGTTGTGTTTGTTGCTACCGTTTCCACTATGACTTTTGAAAGTAAAAACTTCAACTGTCTTTGTCAATAGGAATTTATATCGGTATGGTTTGCCTTTTAGCTTTTCATACCAATAGTCCAAGATTTTACCATATGGAAGATTTGAAAGTGAACTCATTTTTACATACCAAGATTTGAGCAGTTTTGACAATAATAGTGGCTCTTGTGAGAAGTTAAAAACTCTAATCTTTCGGGACTATTCCAAATTTCTTCTAATGATTGTTTGAATATGTTACCATAAACATAAGGATTGAACATATTACAAGGCGTTGTAGTGCCATCATAAAAAATACAAAGTTCCTTGTCCAACGCAGGACAACTTTTCATTGTTCCGTGTGTCTGAGTTGGTTTGGTTACTTTCAATTGTATTCCTGCAAGTTGGTCAGGATACAAGCATTGTAAAGTTGAAGTAGAATATAACTCGGTTACTTTTTCAAATTGTTCTGAAATGTTTTGATTTTGCTCGTTAACAATTTCGATAAATGGTTCTATGCCTTCATCTCTGCGAATTGTGTTGAAAAGCATTTGGCAGTTGTTGTCATATGCAAATTTTGCAATGTCGTAAATGCGGTGAATGTTAGTTTCTTGAATTGTGAAAATGATAAATGGTCTGTTAGGTAGTTCGTTTAGTCGCTTAATATTTTCTTCAATGTATTGAAATCTTGCACCTTTTCTAATTGCGGTAAGTTCGTCAGCTTCGGAACTGTCCATAGAAATAAAAAGCTGAACCTGATTTTTGATTAATGCGTCAAGTATTCTTTTGTTGTTAAATGAAAAATTTGAGAACAGATTGACATTAACATTCGGATATTTCTCTTTGGTGTAATTTAAAATTTCAACAAAGTCTGGGTGTATGGTGCTTTCTCCACGTCCGTTTAATCGGATAGTTTTAGTCTTGTCACCTATTTGGTGAAGTATATTTTTGTAATTCTCAATGGTTAAGAATTTACTCTTGCTGTATGGATTAACTTCTTTACCAAAGCCACACATACTACAACTCAAATTACAGTTATAGCTTAACTCAACAATTATTTCTTCAAATTCTGTCATTAGTTTTTTGTATTGCATTTAAGAACTTTACAAGGCAGATTACAAACTCTCATTTTTTCGCTTACAAAAGCCGTATAGTCAGAAGATAGGATTTCGGTCATTGTTTGTGTGTTTAGATTTCCAAGCGGTTTTTGGCAACCGTTAATCCAATTTTGTTGAAAGCAAGTATGAACGTCTCCGTTTTGAATAATGGATAAATTTCTGTCTGCTGCGTAGCATTGCTGTTCGTTGTCGGGAATAATGGCTTGCTTATTTTCTGTTGCTGTCCAAGAGCCTTCAAAACCTTCTGAAATGTAGTCTTGAATAGAATGAAAAACATTTTTTGAGTTTGCGTATTCCGCAACTTCCGCCATATGCGGTTGAGTTTCTTTTGATAATACAGATTGAATGCTTATTTGTGTTGGTGTCAGAATTGTAGTTGCATATTCAAAGTTTTTTAAAACCTTGTCTTTTGAGTTTGTTCCCCTAACAAATTTCCAAAATTCCTTGTCTATTGTGTCAATGGAAACCACGATATGAATGTTGTATTTCGAAACGGTGTGTATGAACTCTCTGTCCATAGAAACTCCATTTGTAATTATTACCGTTCTTATGTCCGTATCGGAAATGCCTTGTAATATTTCGTAAATCTCTGTTTTGAATAAAAGCGGTTCTCCACCAACAATACAAAGTTCTGTTGCAGTCGAAATAGATTTAATTCCGTTTATAAATTTTTCTGTCGGCAGTCTGTCGGCTTTGTCCTTGTACTTCCAATGCGAACACTTGGTGCATTTTTGGTTGCACTCAATTGTGTTCATATAGTAAATGTTTGTCGGTCTATACATTGGTTTCTGTGTCGTTCTTAAAATGAGCTATAACGTTTTGCGGCTTGGCGAAGGTGGCGATTTTACCACTGAACTTTCATACGAAGCACACACTTCAAATTTACGAAAAACTGTCATACGAAGAACTGAACCGCCACTTTTGCCAAACCGCTGTTATCAGCTGCCCTTCTGACCGTCCGAAGTGTTGTCGTTGTTGAATATACACTGAATTGTCCACCTTGTTTACGGTCTGGTCTGCGATGAACGGGTGCGGTTGCTTGCACTCTCTTTTGCTTTTGCTGCTTTTGCCTGTGTGTGGTGGCAAAAGCAAATGTGAGTGCAAATGCGTTGGCTTTATATGCTGTGTCGTCAAGATTGTTGGTTTCATTGTGCAATTGCAATTTTGTTTTCAAATTTCATCAAATTCAAACTTGTCAAAATTACGATTAATGTCACTCCCACGTCTGCAGCAATAGCAAAAACTAAATTGCTGTAACCTACGAAAGCCAATGTGATAAAAATAATTTTTACTGCTATTGCCCCGATGGTGTTGAATTTTATTCTGCGTAATGTTTTTTGACTTAACCGAATTAAAAACGGTATGAGTGAAAGTTTGTCGTTCATCAATGCAATATTTGCGGTTTCTATTGCTGTGTCGCTACCTGCTGCTCCCATTGCTATTCCTACGGTGGATTGTGCTAAAGCTGGTGCATCGTTTATTCCATCGCCTACCATTGCTACGAATTTATACTGCTGTAAAAGTTCTTTGATTTTGTCGGCTTTGTTTTCGGGTAACATATTGGCGAATATTTTTTTGATGCCTACTTGCTCGGCTACATAGTTTGCTGCTTTTTCGCTGTCGCCTGTTAGCATTATGGGTTCAATATTCATTGCTTCTATTTCTTTTAATGCTGCTGCACTGTCGGGTTTTATTTCGTCCATTAAACCTATAATACCTGCCACACCATCACCAAAACTCACTACTACACTTGTTTTTCCTTGGGATGAAAGTTGTTCTACAATTTTCTCGGCTTCTTTGTCAACGGGTTGATATTCTTTTATGAAATCTAACTTGCCTACATAAATTGTTTCGTCTTCACATACCAAACATTTTGCGGTTGCACCTTTTCCCATAATGCTTTTGAATGCTTCGGCTTTATGTGGTTCAAAGCCTTCTTTACGACTTGCATCAACTATGGCTTGTGCTAATGGGTGTTCTGAAAATATTTCTGCTCCTGCGGTGCAAGCCAAAAGTTCTTCACGGCTTGTTCCGTTTAATGGAATTACATCACTAACAATTGGATTACCAAAAGTGATTGTCCGCGTTTTGTCCAATGCAATTGCTTTAATGTTTGCCAATGTTTCCAAATATTTTCCACCTTTTACCAATGCACCTTTTGCAGATGCGTTTCCGATTGCTGCATAGATTGCAACTGGCGTAGATATAACCAATGCACAAGGGCAAGCGATTACTAAAAGTGTTATTGCCTGTTGCAGCCAATGATTAAAGTCTAAGTGCAAAACGAAAACAGGAATGATAAACAACAAAACAGAAAGTGCAAGCATTACAGGGGTATAATACTTTGCAAATTGCTGAATGAATTTTTGCGTTTCGCTTTTGTTAGATGCCGCTTCAAAAGTGAGGCGAACAATTTTTGAAAAAGTGGTATCAATAGAAAGTTTTGTTGTTTCTATTTCTATGAAACCATTTTTGTTTAAAGTTCCTGCAAACAAGTTATCGCCTGTGTGTTTGTCTTTAGGGATGGGTTCGCCTGTGATGGCGGCTTCGTCAACGGTAGTTTCGCCTGAAATAATTTTTCCGTCCAACGGTATCATTTCACCAGGTTTTACCTGAATGATTGTGCCAACCGCAATTTTATCAATGGGAACATTTTGGTTCTGTGATTTTACAAAAGCTGTCTTGGGTGCTTTACTCACTAATTCATCTAATGCTGATTTTGAATTTTCTATCCCAATATCTTCCAATCGTTCGCCCAATACATATAACACAACCAAAACGGCTGCTTCGGGAAACTCCTTTAGATAAAATGCACCGATTACCGCTATCAGCATCAGCAAATTGATATTGCTGAATTGGAGTTTAAAAAGTGCTTTTACACCGCTCCAAACTACTTTGTAGCCAATGCCAAAAATGAATGCAGCAAAAACAAAAGGTGCATAAGGCATTGGTATATGAATGCCGATGATGGATAAAACTTCTAAGGCAATTACAATGGCAATCGCGAAAAGAAGAAAGAGGAATTTTTTATCGTTAAATGGTAGTTTCATTGTTTTTGAATTTTTAATGTGCGTGTGCCTCACCTTTATTATTCATTTTAGCCAAAATAAAAAATGCACCATTCACTACAACTTTGCTGTTGGCAGGAATTTCTTTGAGCAAAGTAATTTCGCTGTAACCTATATCAGTCGTTCCTTTTCGGATGGGGATTTTTTCAAAGGTTGTTCCTTCTTCGGTGTGTTCAGGTTCTTCTTTCTCACCGTGTTCGTGTCCGTGTTCATCGTGTTGGTGTTCGGCAGTTTCTTTTTCCGAATGATGTTCTTCTTCTTTGTGGGCATCGGTAACAATAAAGATATAGTCTTGTCCTTCATGGTTAACAATGGCATTTGTAGGCACTGCATCAACGGTAGCGTTTTCTAAACTTACTAAGGCGGTTATGCTCATGCCGTCAATTAATCCTTGTTTGTTGCCTTTAACTGTTGCATGAACCGCAATGGCTTTGGTGTTTTGTTCAAACGTGTTGCTGATGGCGTAAACATCCGCATCGTATTCTTTGCCCGGATTGTTGGTTAATGTGAAATGTATAGTTTGTCCAACTTTCAGTTTCTGCAAATCTTTTTCATAGACATACAAATCCAAATGCAGTTGACTGTTGTCCACTATTTCAGCAATAGGGTTGTTTGCATCAACATAACTGCCAATGTTCACCATCACATTGCTAATAGTGCCGTTTATGGGGCTTGTAATGTTTACGATTGATTGAATGTTTTCGCTTGTGAGTGAAGCGGTGTTGATACCAATAAGTTCTAACTGCTTTTGCAAACTCGCTTTTCGGGCTTTCAAGGTTTTAAGTTCTGCATCGGCAGATTGCAAATTCTTTAATGCTCCTGCATTGCCTTGTTGCAATTCTTTTTGTCTGTCAAATTCCAACTGTGCCAACTCTGCTTTAGAGGAAACACTTAAAAATTCTTCCTGCATGGTAATGAAAGAATTGTTGGTAATGGTGGCAATTACTTGTCCTTTGGTAACTGTATTTCCTGTTTGCACCAAAATAGATTTGATAACTCCACCAAACAGGGCTGTCGCATTTGCCTTATTGTTGTTTGGCACACGCAATAAGCCGTTTGCTTTGAGTGAAGCGGTAAGCTGTTTTTTCTCAATGCCTCCCAACTCTATTTTTATAGATTTCATTTGCTCGGATGTAAGCATTGCCGTGTTGGAGTTTTCGTGTTCATCGTGATGCTCTGTTTCTTCACCGTGAGTTTCGGTTTTATTGCTGTTGCAGGATGCAAATGCTAAAGATGTTGCAAGGGCTGCTATGAAGATTATATTTTTACTCATGAGTATATTTTTTATGTTTTTGAATTCGTGAACCTTCGGTTTCATTTCTGTTAAATTTTAGTTGTTGATTAAGAAATTAATGTTGATGACTGACTGATTGAGTTGATTTACGCTTTGCAGATATGCCAACTGCACATCGGTAGCAGTTTGTAATGCCTGCAAATACTCTATGTAGCCAATGTCGCCACTTTTGAAACCAACTTTTGCGGTGCTGATAATTATTTCTGCATTGGGCAAAGCTGTTGATTTGTAATAATTGTATTGCGACAAATTCTGGTTGTATTGCTGAAAAGCATTTTGCAATTGGTTTTGTAAAATCAGTTTTCCGTTGTCGGCTTCTTTTTGCAATGCCTGTTGTTTATAGTCAAGCGATTTTATTCTTGATGCGTTGCTGAAAAAAGTTATCGGAATACTGATGCCGACATTAAAGCCCTGAAAGCGCTTGCTGCCGTCAAAATTCACTTCTGTTCCATTTATGTTTTGAAACCCGATTAAGGACTGGTTGAAATAACCGACATTGAAATCGGGTAGCGTAGATGCGGTTTCAACTTTTTTGTTTTGCTCGGCAATAACGGCTTGCTGATACAACACTTTCAGCGATGGATTATTTGCAATAAGCGTGGTGTCAAGCGAACTGCTTAATACAAGCGGTTGAAAGTTTCCGTTGTTGTCAATCGTAAAATCCTCGCTTGTGTTCATTAGCATTTTTAAAGAATTGTAAGCCGTGGCAAAGTCCGTTTCATTTTGTTTGAGCAAAAGCGAAAGCTGTCCACGTTTGGTTTCGGCTGTGGTTTTTTCCAACAAATTTGTTTCGCCTGTTTTGTATCGCAAGGCTGCTGCACTCACAAAATCGTTATACAAGCTGTCTAAAGATTGCAGTTGCTTTTTAGTGGTTTGCAAATACTGCAACTGATAAAACCAGTATTGAACCTGTGCTTTTATTTCGCTTGCTGTGGCTTGCTGTTGCAATTGGCTACTTTGCAATTCGGCTTTATACAAACCTGATTTTGCAGTGAAATAGGTAGGAAACGGAATACTTTGCGAAACCTGAAAAGCCTTGTCCTGATTGATGCTGTTGTATTGCCCAAACTGAAAATTGACATTTGTTTTGGGTAATTCAAACACCGATTTTTTCAAAGTGGTGGAAGATTGCACATTGAATTGTTGTGATTGAATTTCTAAATTATTTTTCAATGCGGTGCTTATTGCATCTTCAACCGAAATGGTTTTAGATGTTGGCGTTTGAGCATTGGCAACATTGAATGAAAGCAATACAAAAACTAAAATTACTGTTGTTGAAACTTTGCTTTTTGCTTTTTTAGTTTTAGAAAATATAAGATACAGCAAAGGCAAAACAAACAGGGTTAAGAAAGTTGCGGTGAGCAAACCTCCTATCACAACCGTTGCCAAAGGTTTTTGCACTTCTGCCCCCGCACCGTGTGAAAGTGCCATTGGTAAAAATCCTAATGATGCAACGGTGGCAGTCATTAACACAGGTCGCAAGCGAATTTTTGTTCCTTCTTTAATGCGTTGGATAATGTCAGTAATTCCCTCTTTTTCTAATTGATTAAAAGTTCCAATCAGCACAATGCCGTTTAGCACAGCTACACCGAATAAGGCAATAAAACCAATACCTGCCGAAATACTGAAAGGCATATCACGAATGAGCAAAGCAAATACGCCACCTATTGCACTCATTGGAATTGCGGTGTAAATAAGCGTGGCTTGTTTTACGGAACTAAATGTAAAATAGAGTAACATAAAAATGAGAGCCAATGCCACCGGCACAGCAACCATCAGGCGTTGACTTGCAGCCTGTAAGTTTTCAAACATCCCTCCATAGGTGTAATAATACCCTTCGGGAAGTTTTACTTTTTCATTTAGTTCATTTTCAATATCGGTAACAACACTTTCCACATCTCTGTCTTTGATGTTGAAGCCAACCACAATTCTACGTTTTCCATCTTCACGACTAATTTGTGCGGGACCCAATTCCATTTTGATTTCCGCAACTTGCGATAATGGAATTTGCGTTCCGTTGGTAGTTGAGATATACAAATGGCTCACATCGTCAATGTTGTTTCGATGGGTGCTGTCTAAGCGAACTACCAAATCAAATTTGCGTTCGTTTTCATACACAACGCCTGCGCTTCCACCGGCAAAGGCAGTGCTTACAATGTGATTGATGTCTTCAATGTTTAATCCGTAATTGGCAATTTGCGAACGGTTGTATTTGATAACGATTTGCGGTAATCCTGCAACCCGTTCCACACTTGGTTCTGTTGCACCGTTCACGTTTTGCACCACTGTATTTACCTTGTTGGCATAGCTTAGAAGTGTGTCCATATTTTCACCGAAGATTTTAATGGCAACATCTTGGCGAATACCTGTCATTAGTTCGTTGAACCGCATTTGTATGGGTTGATTTTTTTCAAAGAAAACGCCTGGGATAGTGCTTAATTTTTTTTCTATTTCTTCTGCCAATTCATCATAAGAAATATCTCTTTTCCATTCGCTTGGCGATTTTAAAATTATCATCATATCCGTGGCTTCAGGAGGCATAGGGTCAGTTGGCACTTCGGCTGCACCTGTTTTTCCGACTACCATTTTTACTTCATCAAATTCTTTTATTAGTCGGGATGCTTGCATACTGGTTTCCAAACTTTGAGATAGCGAAGTTCCTTGCGGTAATATGCAATGAAAAGCAAAATCGCCTTCCTGTAAGGTTGGGATAAATTCACCGCCCATTCTTGAAAACAGAAACACTGAAACCACAAATACGGCAACTGTTACACCTACAATTACTTTTTTGAAACGGATTGCTTTTTCCAAAAGTGGTGCATAAATGCGTTGGAAAAAGTTCATCATTCTATCGCTCAATGTTTGCTTGTGCGAAACGTTTTTAGAAAGGAACGCTGCACACATCATCGGGATATAAGTGAATGATAAAATCAATGCTCCGAAAATGGCAAAGCTCACGGTTTGAGCCATCGGAACAAACATCTTACCCTCAATGCCAACTAATGTGAGAATGGGGATATAGACAATTAATATGATGACCTCACCAAAGGCAGCACTTTTACGAATTTTTCCGGCTGATACCAGCACTTCATTGTCCATTTCAGTTTGTGATAACCTGCCCTTGGATTTTCTCAATCCCAAATGGTGCATAGTAGCTTCTACCACAATTACAGCCCCGTCCACAATCAAACCAAAATCAATTGCACCTAAACTCATCAGGTTGGCACTTACGCCAAATACATTCATCATTCCCAAAGCAAACAACATTGATAAAGGAATGGCAGAAGCCACAATTAAACCTGCACGAAGGTTTCCAAGAAATAAAACCAAAACGAAGATTACTATTAAAGCTCCTTCAATCAGATTTTTTTCTACTGTTGAAATGGCACGGTTTACCAAATCGGTTCTATCTAAATAGGGTTCAATTACTACATCTTTTGGTAATGATTTTTGAATAGTTGCCATTTTATCTTTAATACGGCTTACCACATCGGCACTATTTGCACCTTTTAACATCATTACTACACCGCCAACGGCATCTACCTCACCGTTGTAAGTCATTGCACCATATCGCACGGCACTACCTAAATGCACTTCGGCAACATCTTTTATCAAAATAGGGATGCCGTTTGGATTGGTTTTTACGACTATATTCTTGATGTCGTCAAACGAACCAATCAAACCCACACCACGAATGAAATAGGCATTTGGCTTTTTGTCAATGTATGCCCCGCCTGTGTTTTCGTTGTTTTTTTCTAAAGCGGTAAAAATTTCGGGAATGGTTATTCCCATTGCAATCAATCTGTCAGGATTTACAGCAACTTCATATTGTTTCATTTGCCCGCCAAAGCTGTTTACTTCTGCAATTCCTGCTGTTCCGTAAAGCTGTCGGGCAACAATCCAGTCTTGCATTGTTCGCAAGTCCATAGCCGTGTATTTGCTTTCGCTACCTTTTTTGGGGTGAATAATGTATTGATACACTTCGCCCAAACCTGTGCTAACAGGTGCTAATTCGGGTGTGCCAACACCTTTGGGGATTTTAGTTTCCGCTTCCTTTAGCCTTTCATTAATGAGTTGTCGGGCAAAGTAGATGTCCACTTTGTCGTCAAACACAACTGTAATTACCGAAAGTCCGAAACGGGAAATGCTCCGCAACTCTTCCAAATCGGGAAGGTTCGCAATGCTTTGTTCGATGGGGTAAGTAACCAACTGTTCCACCTCTTGTCCTGCAAGGGTGGGGCAAACCGTAATGATTTGCACTTGGTTGTTGGTGATGTCGGGAACTGCATCTATGGGCAGTTTTGTTGCACTCCACACTCCCCAAACAATGAGTGCAAGTGTCATCAATGCGATGATGAATTTGTTCTTTATGCTGAACGCAATTATTTTGTCTAACATTATTTTAATCAGTTTAATGAATGAATACACGATTACTTGCGGTGCGTTAGCACCGTAAGTAGTTTTGTTTTGTTCCGCATTAGCGGAACATCAGAAATTCATTAACTGAGTTTTGGCGGTAGCCAAATAGACAAATACACCTCCGAAGCAAATGAGGCGTTGTAAAGTGGGAATTTTTCTACTGAAACTGGAACGTGAAGGGCTAAACTGTAATTAGTAAAAGAACTACTAAAAGTTTGTCCGCAACAAGCACACATACAAAAAGGTGAGCAATTTTCGGTGTCGCTGTCGTGGTCGGAATGGTCTGTGGTGGTGTATGTGGATTGGTCGGCACTCATATATTTACAGTCGTCCTTGTCGCTGCACGGCATAACAGCCAATGCCAACAAGTAAAAACTAAATAAGAGTGTCAAAACTTTTTTCACGGGGCAAATGTAAGGAAAAAAACTGTAGGTTGTGCAGAATGTTGTCGGGTGATGGTGGTGCGGTTGGGCAAAATAAAATGTGCTGCAAAAGTGGGTCGGCTTGTGGGTGGCTTTGCAGCTCTTTTTATTTTGCGAAGGGATAGCCAAACGGCTTTGCCGAAAATTACATTGTCTGTCGGTTTATGTCTGTCGGTTAATGGTCGCACTGTCGGGTTTTAGGGTTGCTGATAACGTTTTGCGGCTTGGCGTAGTGGCGGATTTTTATCACAAATGTTGATACGAAGCACTAATGTTTGTTTACCCACAAAACTGTCATACGAAGCACTGAACCCGCCATTACGCCAAACCGCTGTTATAAGCTGGCCTTTTGTCCACCGTCCTTGCAAACCATTGTCAATACTACGTTTCACTGTCTTTGTCGTGTCGGGTTGTGCGGTTGGGTATTTTTTATTTTCTGAAGGGAAGGAGTTTTTTTTTAATTCAATTTTGTCTGGGTGGGAAAGGTGGAAGCTCTTTTGCAAGCTTTGGTCTGTGCTTGGGCTTGTGCGGCTTGCAAATGTGCTTACACCTGTGCGTTGGCTTATCCTTGTTACTTTATTCATCAATTGAAAGTTCTCTTATTAAGTCAACTATTTTGTTGTTGCTGAACTGTTTTCTAAATTCAATTTTTACTTGTCCGCCAAAGAATTTTTCTGCGTGTTTAATTTTCGCTTTTTCTTCTTCA
>Ga0116143_10001302_pt1 | contig 30767 bp, 30 predicted proteins | sample AD_UKC034_MetaG_FD_89745 | JGI IMG/M metagenome (GOLD analysis project Ga0116143, IMG submission 89745) | Active sludge microbial communities of municipal wastewater-treating anaerobic digesters from USA - AD_UKC034_MetaG | ecosystem: Engineered > Bioreactor > Anaerobic > Digestate | place: USA... | reverse complement strand
GATCTTCAAGAAGTATTTCAGGGACTCTGAAATGCCCGATCTGGAATAATAGGCAGTTCTGACAACATCCTTTCCTTGCCCGCCGGAGGCGCATGTGCTAGAGATGCTCTAAATGAGCCGAAATAGGATAAGGAGAATGCCTTATGGATAAAAATGCAGTGGTATTGATTTCCGGTTGTTCGTCGGGAATCGGGCTTGCACTTGCCCGCGAGTTTACCCAGCGCGGATGCAAGGTGTTTGCAACGGCGAGAAAACCGGAAATGATTCGGCACCTTCAAAAAGAGGGGATGGAACCCGTCGCGCTGGATGTTACGGATTTTAAATCGATCGATGCCTGCGTGAAGGAGGTAGCGGCAAGAGCCGGAAGAATTGATGTGCTGGTCAATAACGCCGGGTATGCGCTCATGGGGCCGATCATTGAATTGTCTTTAGACGATTTACGGCTTCAGTTTGAAACCAACGTGATCGGACTGATTGCCCTGACCAAAGCCGTAGCTCCGCACATGATCCTGCGCCAGTCGGGAATGATTGTGAACATGGCCAGCGTATCGGGGGTCTGCGCAACACCCTTTGCCGGTGCGTATTGCGCAACCAAAGCCGCTGTCAACCTGTTTTCCGATTCCCTGCGGCTGGAGCTTGCGCCATTCGGCGTAGAAGTCATTACCGTACAGCCGGGAAAGATAAAATCCAGTTTCGGAGATGCCGCCGCGCAAAAAATCGGGTGTTATGATTCTTCTTTCTATGCTCCGGTTGCGGATGTTATTGCTCGTAGAGCCTCCATGTCGCAGGAGGGCGCAATGCCGGCGGAAGTATTTTCCAAAATTCTGGTCAACAGACTTTTCCGGACAAAGGTTCCCAAACTGATCCGCATCGGAAATGAATCTACCCGCCTGCCGCTTTTGAAAAAACTGCCGATCAATTTGCTGGATCAGATTATGGAAAGGAAGTTTGAGTTGGATAAGCTTAAAAGAAAATAAAAGTCATCAGAATAAACAAAACCATCAGAACCGGAAGGGAATATTTGAATAGATACCCGAAAAAGCTTGGCATGTTGACGCCGGCTTCTTCGGCGATAGATTTTACCATGAAATTGGGCGCATTACCGATATAGGTGTTGGCGCCCATAAACACAGCACCTGCCGAAATGGCGGCCAGATAGGGAATTTTTTCAACCACCAGGGCGGCAACCGCCTGGGTTTCAGGAATCCCAGGATAGAACTTACCCAGTGCGCTGCTGAAAAAAGTTAAATAAGTCGGGGCGTTATCCAGAAAACTCGACAGCAGTCCCACGGCCCAGAAATAATCAGCCGGTGAATTGATGGAGGCAATCAACCGGCCCAGTGCGCCCTGTTCCCCGGCTTTTAAAATTGCCAACGCCGGAATGATGGTGATAAAGATTCCGGCAAAAAGATAGGCCACTTCCTGAATGGGCGCCCACCCAAAGTCGTTTCCTCTACGGATTTCCGGTTTAGTAATGATGAGTGACATAGAGGCCATGATGATCAATGCCGCATCCTTGACCAGATTTTCAACGGTTTGATGGATACCGAAAACGGTTAAGGTTCCCAGCCGGACCGTTCCGCTAAACAGGACGGCGGCGATCACGCCGGCCAGAAGCAAAAAGTTGTATGTCCCTGAAATACGAAACGATTCTATCTGTGTGTCTGGCGTGATGGTCAGGTTCTCCTTACGATAATAATAAGAATCTAAAACAAAATAGATCCCTAAAAGACAGGCGCAGGCAAAGATCATTTCCGGCAGGATGTGCAGCGTCCAGAAGAAAGGGACACCGTGCAAAAATCCCAGAAACAGGGGTGGGTCGCCCAGCGGAGTAAGCGCACCGCCAATGTTGCCCACCAGAAAAATAAAAAAAACAACCGTATGCGCTTTGTGGACGCGCCAGGCGTTTGACCTTAAAAGAGGACGAATCAACAGCATGGATGCTCCAGTGGTCCCGATTACGGAAGCCAGGAGGGCTCCAATCAGCAGAATCAACGTGTTGACGGTGGGCGTGCCTTTGAAAGAGCCTCCGATGTAAATGCCGCCCGAGATGGTAAAAAGTGCCCACAACAAGATAATAAAGGGAATATAATCCAGTAAAATAATATGGACAATTTCATCAATTGCTGTTTGCCGGAAAAAAACAAGGAAGGGTAAGGCGAAAACGAGGGCCCAGAAGGCGGAAACCTTAGGAAAGTGGCGATGCCAGAAATGGGGAATCAAAAGAGGCATCAGCGCGATGGAAAGCAGAATGCCGGCAAAAGGAAGAAGCGACCAGAAAGGCAGTTGCATGCCCAGATTGGTTGCCGCGCCGGAAGCGATGCAAACAGTGGGATGGGTCAGGAAAAAAAGTGTTGCTAAATAATAAAGAATTGATTTCATTATGTTTAGGAATTTTGAATCTGAATTGTTCTAGTGGGATAGGCAAATTCGATGCCTTCCTGAGAAAAACGTTCCAGAATCTCCAGATTGATGATCTCCTGAATGTCCATATAAAGCAGCATGTCCGGCCTTGTTACATAATAGACCACCTCAAAATTCAGCGCTGAATCGCCATAATCCTTAAAATGAGCGCGGTCGAATCGGGTATGCGGCTGACGCTCGATAATTTCACGAACAATGTCCTTGATAATTTTGAGTTTTTCCGGAGGCGAGGAATAAACGACGCCGAAACTGAATACTGCGCGTCTCTCCTCCATGCGCTTGTAATTGCGGATGCGGCTTTTTAACAGATCGTTATTGGCAAAAATTAGTTGCTCGCCGCTTAGGCTGCGAATTCTCGTGGTTTTCAACCCGATATGCTCCACTGAACCGGCCAGTGAATCCACCACGATAAAATCGCCGATGACAAAGGGCTTGTCCAGAACGATGGAGAGAGAGGCCAGCAAATCGCCCAGAATATTTTGCACGGCCAAGGCCACCGCCACGCCGCCAATGCCCAATCCCGCAACCAGACCAGTGATGTTGACGCCCAGATTGTCCAGCATCAAAAGGATGGCCATGACCCAGACAATCAGACGCGCCACAAAACCCAGCAAACCAAGCGTGGGAGTGCTGGATGCGTCCTCCTTTTTTCTTTTTTCCACCTCGCGGTCAAGCCAGAAGGAAATGGCGGCTCCAGCCCAGAGCCCTGCCTGGAAAATAATAATTAAAACGATGGCTTTGCTTAAAATATGTTCAAGGGATGGCTTCAGGACGACGTAATTGGATGCTGCGAAGAAAGAAGTGGCCAGCAATACAAGAAACTTTGTCTGCCGGAGCATACAGACCAGCAGATCATCAAGTTGATTGTCCGTTGCCGCCGCAAGTTTGGAAAGTCTGGAAACCACGATTTTTTGTGCGAGGATCAAAAAAGTAAAAACCGCTGCCAGAATGCCGGAGGCCACCAGCCAGCTTTGCAGAGTGTTGCCGAAATATACTTGGTTCAAAAGTTCCAAAATTCTTTCCTCTGAAAAAGTTGTCCGACGGTTAAAACGATTGACCGACTTATCTCCGAACGAATGGGAAAATCAAATTTCCGGAATCACCAGAACAGGCGTTTTCAAGGCAGTGTCAATGATATTGACATCCGTGCTGTCAAATAGCGATGAATACAGTTTACTGCGGTGTTTGTGTCCGGCGATAATCAGGTCGATTTTCTGCTCTTCCGCATACCGGATAATTTCCTCCGCGACGTTTCCCTTGACGCTTGCATAAATTACTTCAATGTCGCTGAGCAGGGTTTCCGGAACCACTGAGTGAACTTTCAGGGCAATCGCATCCTCGCGGTCTGTCGGATGGCGATAACCTGCCTGCGGATCGTTGACATACACAATGTGCAGGCGGCTTTGAAACATTTGGGCAAATTCCATGGCCAGAAGAATGGATGTGCTTTTATTCTCATCCAAATCGATAGCATACAAAATATTCTTAAAGGACAACATTGCTATCTCCAGAAGAATTTTACCTTGAACTTTGAGGCGATTTATAACGGAACGACATTCCATGTCAATAGTTTAATCGTTTCCCGGCATTTTGCAGTCAAGCAGGGAATTGGGTGGAAATTCTGGAAATTCCGATTCAACCTGTGCGAATTATCCCAAATGATAATATGGAAATCGCAAAGGAGAAAAGGCTTCAAAAGATGCATGAATCAGGAGGCAAGGTGTATCTTATTTTTGCCGATACAGTGATGATTGTTCATTTTTTGTTTATTGCCTTTGTTGTCGGAGGCGGTCTGCTGGCATTGCGTTGGCGATGGCGGGCTTTTTTGCACCTGCCGGCGGTTTTCCGCGACTGGGTGACAATTCCTTGTAATTATTAGATAAGAGGTGTTTTAGTGGTGGAATTTTGAAGCATATTTTCGAGTAGGGGCAAAGCTGTGACCAGTAAACAAGCATTTTGGGTAAATTGATGTCCACTTGATGGCGCTACATCATTTTTGAGCAACTAACCGGTTCGCGCACCCTGTGACACCCGGCAAAGTGGCCCGAAAAAATCACGAAACCCGATCATCTGAAAGTTGGTGGTGGATTATGGGAAGCTTCTTGTGCTTGACAGTCAAAGAAAAATACCCTAGATTGTCGCAGTTTTTTGCCCAGAAGGAGTTCCTTTTATGTCCACCAAAAAGCTGCGCCGGTCAGAAAATTTTAAGGACCGGCAGAGAAAGAAAACAACACGGATTGCCTATCTGGTTGCCATTCTTGGCGGCGTCGTCATCATACTGGTTATTTTTTTTGTCATGTTGTTTGATGCGATCTTTCCTCCCGTGGATACGGAAGCTTTGAAAAAGAAACCTAAAATTCCCGTCGAAATATATTTTTCAGATCCTCAGGAGCGTTTTCTGGTTCCTGAAAAGAGGTATATTTACCAGGAAGAAAACGCGGTGGATCAGGCCAAAGAACTCATCAAAACTCTCTTGGAGGGTTCCAAGACCGGCAAGGTAAATACTTTTCCCGCCAAAGTGTCGCTTCGAGATGTGAAGTTAGATCCGGACGGGGTTTTGCAGGTCAGCTTCAGTGAAAACTTAACAAAGCTGCATCCGGGTGGTTCAGCGGCGGAAATGGCGACTATCTATTCTCTGACCAATACACTTGCGGCCAATGTACCTGATGTGAAGGCAGTGAAACTGCTGGTTGAAGGTAAAAAACTGTTGTCCATTAAAGGCCATATCTCAACGACGGGTGTTTTTTTGCCTGATCCCGATCTTTATGCGCCGGTAAAAGAGGAGAAAAACTGATTTATTTATGGCGCCGAAATCCAAAATGTCACGCGTGAGAAATATCGGTATTGTGGCTCATATCGATGCGGGAAAAACGACGGTCAGTGAGAGAATCCTTTTTTATACCGGAAAATCCCATAAAATGGGTGAAGTCCATGACGGAGAAGCCGTGATGGACTGGATGCCGCAAGAGCAGGAAAGAGGAATAACCATTACCTCTGCGGTGACCACTTGCGCCTGGAAAAACTCCGAAATTCACATCATTGATACGCCTGGACACGTTGATTTTACGATTGAGGTGGAACGATCGCTGCGTGTTCTGGACGGCGCCGTGGTGGTTTTCTGTGCGGTAGCCGGTGTCGAGCCGCAGTCCGAAACCGTCTGGCATCAGGCCGATAAATACAGCGTTCCCAAGATTGCCTTTGTCAACAAGATGGACCGTGTCGGTGCGGACTTTTTTCACGTTGTCAAAATGATGAGAGAGCGTTTCCGGTCTATTCCTGTGCCTGTGCAAATTCCGGTAGGCAGTGCGGATACCTTCCACGGCGTGATTGATTTGATTCAGTCCAAAATGTTGATTTGGGATGAGGCTTCCCAAGGCGTTGAGTTTCATGCGATTGAAATACCGGAGGAGTTTGCTGATGCTGCCGAGGATGAACGGGAAAAAATGATCGAGACGCTGGCGGATTATGATGACGAATTGGCGGAGCTTTATCTGGCCGGTGAAAAACTTTCTGTGACGCAAATATCTGATGCACTGCGCAAAGCGACGATCGCTCTCAAAATCGTGCCGGTTGTGTGCGGCACGGCGCTTCGCAATAAAGGCATTCAGCCGATGCTGGATGCCGTGGTGAGTTATCTGCCTTCTCCTGAAGACGTTCCACCCGTTAAAGGCGTTAATCCAAAGACCAAAGAGGAAGAAATGCGTTGCAGTTCGGACAAAGAACCTTTTGCCGCACTGGCATTTAAAATCCAGATGGATGAGGGGCGAAAACTCACGTATCTGCGCATTTATTCCGGACAGATTACTGCCAATGGAGAGGTTTACAATGTTGTAAAAAAGAAAAAAGAAAAAATTGCCCGGCTTTTGCAGATGCACTCCAATAAGCGGGAAAGAATTGAAAAGGCTTCTGCGGGGGAACTGGTTGCGGCGTTGGGGCTGAAGGAAACAACGACCGGTGATACGCTATGTGATGAAGCGCATCCGATTATGCTGGAACAAATGGAATTTTACGAACCGGTGATCAGTCAGGCAATCGAGGCCAAGACTCCGGCTGATCAGGAAAAGCTGGCTCAGGCGCTTGTCAAACTTACCGATGAAGATCCAACCTTACGTGTCAAATATGAAGATGAAACTGCGCAAACGGTGATTTCCGGAATGGGTGAGCTTCATCTGGAAATTATCGTGGACCGTCTCAAGCGTGAATTCAATGCGCGCGTGAATGTCGGTCGTCCGCGTGTAGTTTACCGCGAAACCATTCAGAAGCCTTTTGAAATCGAAAGTACTTTTGAAAAAGAGCTGGGTGAAAAAAAGCATCACGGCCAGGTACGTATCGCATTGGTGCCGGGTAAACGAGGTTCGGGCAACCGGATTGACAATTTGCTTTCCTCTGAAAACATTCCTGTGGAGTATCATGAAGCCATTGAAGAAAGTCTTCGTGAGGCGATGATGAGCGGTGTCTTGAACAGTTATCCGGTTGTTGATGTAGAGGTCAGGCTGATCGGCGGGGGCTATCGAGAGGGGGAATCCTCTGCACAGGGTTACAGAATCGCTGCCGCTACGGCTTTTCGCGACGGTTGCCGTGCGGCGGATCCGGTCATGCTGGAACCCATTATGACGGTGGATGTGATTACTCCCGGTGAGTTTGTGGGCGATGTAATCGGGGATATTCATGCCCGACGCGGTGAAGTTTTGGCTGTCAATCCCAAAGGGCCGGTGACGGAAGTCAAGGCCAATGTGCCGCTCAGAGCCATGTTTGGTTACTCTACGGATCTTCGTTCCGCAACTCAGGGACGTGCGGTATTTACCATGATTTTTGCTGAATATAACAAGGCGTAATTCTTAAAAAAGGACAATTTCTCAAATGCTTGTGGCGTTTAGACTTTGCCTGCCGGGAAGTGTTTTGGTTTTTCGGTGAAGAAGACTGAAAGAAGGGCAAGATGTCTGTTGTAAAAAACATCATCGAATCCATTCGCGCTTTTACCGCTTATGACCTTGAAAGCAGTTTGCAGCAACAAACATTTGCTGAAGAATTAAACGAACGATGCGGCCGGATTCTTTTCTTTGTCTGTCTAATTACGATGGTCGCCTGGCTTTCTTACATACCACTGGATTGCCATCTGCACCCGGAACAACCGTTCATTCCTTATATTCGCATCGGGTTGTCCCTCATCAGTCTGATCGTTTTAATTTTATATCTGACCAGGCGGTTTCCTGAAAGTCATATGCTGTTTCTTGTGGTGATTGGCGCTTATCTTGCAATTTCATGTGGTTTTTTGACTGCTTTGACCAAGGCCGATCCCGTGTATATGGGAGGATATATTTTTATTCTGACCCTGATGGCCGTTGTGCCCGTTGACAGGCGGGCGGCGTTGTTGGTGGTTGCCTCTTCGCTGTTGACTTTTTTGATTACGGGCTGCTGTACGGGCATATCCCTGGATGATTTCAATTCCCGTTACAGTTTTCTTGATTTGACCAGCGCAACGTTTGTCTCCATCTCGTTTATTTTTATGTTGCATGACACCCGTTACACCAGCTGGTTGAAATCAAAAAAAATTGAAAGGCAAAGCCTGGAATTAAAGTCCGATAAAGAGAAAATTGACAAGCTGTTGTTAAATATTTTGCCTCCGCCGGTGGCTCAGGAACTCAAGGAGTATGGATACGTCAAACCTGTGTTTTATTCATCGGCAACTATTGTTTTTACGGATTTTGTCGGTTTTACAACGATTACCGAAAAATTATCTCCCGATCAGCTCGTCAGTGAACTTGATGAGGTTTTTTCCCATTTTGATCGCGTGATGGATAAGTATGGCCTGGAAAAGCTAAAAACGATAGGGGATTCCTACATGTATGCCGGCGGTGTTCCCATTGTGAATAACACCCATGAGATCGATGCGGTTTTGGGAGCTCTGGAGATTCAGGCTTTTGTGGAAGAAATTAACCAGGCCAAAACCCGGAATGGACGGCCGATATTTGAAATTCGCATCGGCATCAACACTGGGGCGCTGATGGCCGGCGTTGTCGGTGAAAAAAAATTTGTTTATGATGTCTGGGGGGATTCGGTCAATCTGGCCAGCAGGATGGAATCTTCCTGCGAAAAGGGTCGCGTGAATGTTTCCCAATCCACGTATCTCCGCATCAGGGATTTTTTTGAAACAGAACCCCGCGGAAAAATTATGGCGAAAAATAAGGGAACCGTCGAGATGTATTTTGTGAAAAGAATTTGGCCGGAGCTTTCATCTGACCCTCAGGGATTTCAGCCTAACCAGCGATTTTGGGATCGGTATGACATTTTCCGGCAGCAAAGGGACGATGAGCCAAGCAAGGTTTAATCAATCCCGTCGTCTGCAATATTTAATCGCTTTAGCTTTTCTACGAGTGTGGTTCGGTTGAGGTTTAAAAGTTTAGCGGCGCGGTTTTTCACGCCACCGCTCATTTTCAGCGCTTTCAGCAGCAACTCTCTTTCCAAGCGGTTGACCTGTTCGTTAAAGTCGATGCCTTCTTCAGAAAAAACCGGAATTGCGGCGCTTAAATGATCATCAGGAGGCGCGTTGCGGATTTTTGCCGGCAAGTCCTCCGGATCAATGTTTCCTTCTTCTTTCATGACGACCAGCATTTCCATCAGGTTCTGCAATTCACGAACATTGCCCGGCCAGGAATAGCGCAAAAGATGACTGGCGGCGTCTTTGGAGATGCGTTGGACGTCCTTGTTTTTTATATTATTAAAATAATTAAGGAAGTATTCGGCGAGCATCATGATGTCGGAACCGCGTTCCCGAAGTGGGGGGAGATGGATGGGGATGACATTGATGCGATAGAAAAGATCCTCTCGGAATCTTTTTTCCTGCACAGCCTGTTCCAGATTCTGGTTGGTGGCAGTGATAATGCGGACATCGGCACTGATGGTTTTGACTCCGCCGATCCGTTCAAACTGCTTTTCCTGGATGACCCGCAAAAGTTTGACCTGAAGAGCCGGGCTCATATCGCCGATTTCGTCCAGGAAAATCGTACCGCTTTGAGCCAGTTCAAATCTTCCCAAACGGCTGCGAATAGCGCCGGTAAATGCTCCTTTTTCATGACCGAATAATTCGCTTTCCAGCAGGTCTTCCGGAATAGCGCCACAATTTACCGGAATCAGTGGCTGATGACTTCTTGGACTGTGGGCATGGATTGCCTGTGCAACCAGTTCTTTACCGGTGCCGCTCTCTCCGGTGATCAGCACCGTACTTTCGGAAGCAGATACTTTTTTGATCATTTTAAAAACTTTTTTCATGACTTCACTGCATCCGATCATTGTGTCAAAAACCTGTTCCGCATGTTTTTCTTCTTCTTTGAAGGATTCGTTGCGACCATTTCGGATGGATTGGATTTCATGGCCTTGTTCGGGAACTGTATCTGCAGGGGGCTCTGGGTTAGAGCCGGGATGATCGGCAAAAAAAACTTTTCCGTTATTCATAGGATGTCCTGAATCGGCTTAATAGCGCGTTGATTTCCATAAATATTAAATATTTTAAATGAAAAGAGCGCAAAAAACAACATGAAAATGGCAAATGTGTCAAAAAATAAACATCCATTGACACAAATTTATTGCATGTGATAAACGAATATTATAAAATTTTTTAAATATCCGTTGTTTCAATGTGCAAGGTATGAGATATACGGCAAAGTTTTTTTATCAGGAAATTTGATGGAGCAAGTGTAATTATTCATGTCGGTAGGCACTTTTGAGTTAAAAAACAGTGACTTTGATAAAATCAGCCGTCTTGTTTATGAACAGTGCGGCATTTACCTGCATGAAGGCAAAAAAGAGCTGGTAAAAGCGCGTCTGGGAAAGCGCCTGCGAGCCGGCAATTACAAATCTTTCACGGATTACTATAATTACGTTACGACGGAAGAAGGTACGGAAGAGCTCATTTCCATGATTGACTCCATTTCGACCAATCTGACGTCTTTTTTCCGTGAGGAGAGTCATTTCGCCAGACTGCGGCACATCATCCTGTCATCGGATGATAAACCAGGGAGCCGATCCTGCAGAAATACATTCAGAATATGGTCTGCCGGATGCTCGACAGGAGAAGAACCCTATACGCTGGCCATTACGTTTGCCGAGACTGTGGGGTACATGCCCTTGGACGTGTCCATTCTGGCAACGGATATTTCCACGAAAGTCTTAAAAATTGCAGAAAGCGGCATTTATGCGCATGAAAGAACCAAAGGCATAGCCCAACCACTATTGAAAAAATATTTTCAAATTGGAACGGGGAAATCCGCCGGATATGTGCGTATCAAAAATGACCTAAAAAAATTGATCACTTTTCAGCGGTTCAACCTGATGGAACGTTTTCCTGCGCAAAATCATTTTGATACAATCTTCTGCCGGAATGTGATGATCTATTTTGACAAGCAAACACAAAATGTTTTGGTGAACAAATTCTACGATTCCTTGAAAAGTGGCGGTTATTTTTTCGTCGGCCATTCGGAAAGTTTAACCGGTTTAAAACATCATTTTAACTACGTTGAACCGAGTGTTTATAGAAAATCATGAGCGATTTAATTGTTGGGATATCCGATATCAAGATCAGTAACAATCCGAATGACGTTATCATCACTTACGCTTTGGGGTCCTGCATCGGTGTTGCAGTGTATGACCCGGTGGCCAGAGTCGGTGGTCTGCTTCACTACATGCTGCCGGATTCCACGCTTGATGAAAAAAAAGCGAAAGACAACCCTGCCATGTTTGCCGATACCGGCATTCCAAAACTTTTCAAGGGTTGCTATGCGATGGGAGCCGATAAAAAACGCATGATTGTCAAGGTGGCGGGAGGAGCGAGCATTCTGGATGATACCAATTTTTTCCGTATTGGTCAGAAAAATATCATGGCGTTGAGAAAAATATTCTGGAAAAATAATGTGATGATTGCCGCTGAAGATACAGGCGCCAATCATAATCGCACGGTTCGTCTGGAAATGGCAAACGGCAAAATATTTGTTCGAACCTCTGGAGGTGAAATGAAGGAACTATGAGAATCGTCAACCGCATTCTGAAATCCATCGATGCCATACCGGCGTTTCCCGCAACAGGCAATAAAGTTTCTCAATTGCTCAGCCGTCCCGACTTTTCGGTGGCGGAGGTTTCCAATGTCATTAAATATGATCCGTCGATTACTGCCAATATTCTGAAGATGGCGAATTCGTCGTATTTCGGCGCTACACATAAAATCAGCAATATTTCCGAAGCCGTGATGTATTTGGGGCAGAAAAACCTGTTGCGAGCGATTCAGACGGCCGGTATTTCAAAATACTATAAAAAAGGTTCTTCCGGTTACTTCGACAAGGCCACGGATTTGTGGGAGCATTCCGTGGCGGTGGCTTTGATGTCGCAGATTTTATCCAGAAAAATTACCGGCGAAGAAGATACGACGCTATACACGGCTGCTCTTTTACATGATGTGGGAAAGATCATCATGGGAGAATTTGTTCAGGAACAAATGAGAAAAATATCCATGCTGGTTTCTCAGAAAATGTCGTTTCTTGAAGCGGAGGAGCTTGTGTTGGGGATTAATCACGCGGATCTGGGAGGGAAAATCGCCGAACACTGGAATTTTCCGATTGAAATACGGGATGCCATATCGTTTCACCATCGTCCGGATCTGCTGGCGAAAGAAGACAAGATTATGCCCTGGATCGTTTACATGGCGGATGAGGCCTGTTTAATGATGGGCATTGGCAGCGCGGTGGAAGGACTCGCACAGCGTGCCGTAAGCGAGCTTTTGAAAAAGTTTAATTTAAAGATGCGAGATCTGGAGAAAAGTATGGTTCTGCTGTCCGATGATCTGAGTAATGCCAGAGATATCGTCAGCATAGTGTAGTCAGTCTATTATCTGGAAAGGTGACATTATGTCATTTAATGTATTGATTGTCGATGATTCCAATTCCATGCGAGCGGTTATCAAAAAAATTGTAACGATATCCGGTTTTAAGATGGACTCTTGTCTGGAAGCGGGAAATGGACGGCAAGCGATGGAGTTGCTGGCCGACAACTGGGTGGATGTGATTATATCCGACATTAACATGCCGGAAGTCAGCGGCCTGGAATTATTGGATCAACTTTCCAAGAATGAGACCTTGAAAGAAATACCGGTCATCATGATCACCACAGAAGGTTCCGAGCAACGCATGCAGGAAGCCTTTGCGCGCGGGGCAAAGGGTTTTATTAAAAAACCTTTTTTGCCGGAAGAAATCAAAAAGGTTTTATATAACGTGATAGGAGTTGGCGATGATGGTCAGTATGAAGAAGATTCAAGAAACGATGATGACCTCGATTTTTAATGTATTCGAAAAGATGTTCTTTGTTTTTCTTGAGCCTCTGGACGAAGACATTCAATATGATATGGTGACATCTATCAAGTTTACCGGCGTCATGAAAGGAGAGATCAAAGCGTATCTATCGCGGGGAATTGTCGATATTATGGCGCAGAACATGCTCAGCATAGAACCGTCGGAAATTACGGACCAGACCATCGAAGATTGTGCCAAGGAAGCCATCAATATGATTGCGGGCAGTTTTCTGAATAAATTGGAACCGTCCCAGGTTTTTGATCTATCCATTCCGGACTTTGAGAAAGGAACCGGTCAGTTTGTAAAAGATAGCGAAGCAACGTTAAGTCTGTCGTTTGATTCCGATGAGCAGTTTATGGGGGTCACTCTGAATCTTGAAGCATAAAGATCAGCAGTATGTTGTTTGGTAAAAGGGAAAAAATACCGAAGCCCGTAAAGGTAAAATGGAATAAAAAGTGAACAAAATCAAGGTTCTCATTGTTGATGATTCCGCCGTTGTTCGGAAAATATTTTCGGAAGAGCTTTCGAAATATCCCGATATCTCGGTGGTTGGCGTGGCGCCGGATCCCTATGTCGCAAGGGAAAAAATCGTCACGCTGAAACCGGATGTCATCACGTTGGACATTGAAATGCCCCGCATGGATGGACTCACTTTTTTAAAAAAGCTGATGAAGTATTTTCCTTTGCCGACTATTATTGTCAGCTCCCTGACTCCCCAAGGCGGAAAATTAACCTTGGAGGCCATGGATATCGGGGCGGTTGATGTGATTGCTAAACCGGGCACGGCGTATAGTGTTGGCGATATGTCTGCCCAGTTGGCGGAAAAGATTCGTGCGGCGTCCCATGCCCGAATTGTCAAGAGAACGGGAACGTCAGAAGAGACTTCGTCAGCGATTACTCCAATTCATGCGCTGGCGCAAACTTCCAATAAAGTCATTGCTATTGGTGCGTCAACCGGCGGTACGGAAGCCTTGAAAACCGTGTTGACCAAAATGCCCCCCAATTCTCCTGGAATTGTCATTGTGCAGCATATGCCGGCCAATTTTACAACAGCGTTTGCCTCTCGATTGAATAGCCTTTCACAAATATCGGTCAAGGAAGCGGAAGACAACGATTCTGTGTCGCCGGGAACCGCTCTTCTGGCGCCAGGCAATTTTCATATGATTCTGCGGCGAAGTGGAGCCAGATATTATGTGGAAGTGAAAACAGGGCCGATGGTTCATCATCAGAGACCGGCGGTTGACGTACTGTTTAAATCAACGGCGAAATATGCTGGAGCCAATGCTATCGGCGTAATCTTAACCGGCATGGGAGCGGATGGTGCGGAAGGGTTACTGGAAATGAAGAAGGCGGGAGCAAGTACGATTGCGCAGGATGAAAATTCTTGCGTAGTGTTTGGTATGCCCAAGGAAGCCATAAAGCTGGGCGCGGCGGATAAAGTAGTTTCCATTGACAGGGTTGCTGAAGAAATCATTAATATGGTGTGAACATGGATTATAGTAATTTATTGAAATTGTTGAACGATTTGGCTCAAGAATATCTTTTTAAGGATAGCAGGGAAATTGATATTCCCCTGGCCGGAAAACTTCTCAATCAGCTGGAATTGATTGCGGACGAGGCAAAAAAGCAACAAGTCAGCTCGGTGAAAAGCTGTACTGTGGGATTGAGTCAGATTCTGGAAAAAACGATTCTGGATCAGATTGACGATAAGGACAGCGCTGCAAAGGTGTTTGAAGAAGGAATTCACATCATGCAGGAAATTGCCGACAGTTTCAGCAATACCGGCCGCTATGACGGCAGCATTCAGGAATTTCTCACGAAAGCCGGATCGGTTGCCGGCTTGACGGCCCCCATCGTTGCCGATGAACCGGCTGCGGAAAAAATCGTGGACGTGACTTCGGATACTTCATCAGAAAGCGTCGAGACCTTTGAAATTCAAGATGAAGCACTGACTCGGGATTTTATTACGGAAGGTCTTGAATATATTGAGGAAATTGAAGTTAATATTCTGAATTTGGAAAATGAGCCGGAAAATAAGGATTATATCAACGCGATTTTCCGCCCATTCCACTCGATTAAGGGAGTTGCCAGCTTTTTGAATTTGGAGAGAATTCGGTCGCTGGCGCACAATCTGGAAAGTCTCCTGGATAAAACAAGAAATGGTGAAATTTCTGTTACCCCATCTCTGATTGACGTCATTCTTGACGGGGCGGATGCACTGAAAACGTTGATTGGTCAACTGCGGGATGTGTTGGAGGGGAAAGCCATTTCCAAGTCGCCGGCTTTGGATATTCCTGCTCTGGAGGCCAGAATTCACAGGCTGGAACAGGGCCTCGAAATGGAAGCCGGTACAAAGAAAATCGGCGAAATTCTGGTGGATGAAGGAATTATTTCCCAGGAAAAACTGGAGAAAACACTGAAAGCAAAAGGAGATTCTCCGGAAAAGAAAATCGGTCAGGCCTTGATAGAAGAAGGCGTTGTCAAGCCCAAGCAGATTTCCCAGGCGCTGCGCAAACAGGTTGAGCAGGTAACGGATTTGACAACCATACGCGTGGATACGACCAAACTGGACGATTTAATCGATATGGTCGGCGAGTTGGTCATTACCCAGTCCATGATTTCGCAGGATATCAAAGAAATGGCGAATGCCGATAAACGTTTAACACGCGATCTTTCTCAATTCTTTCGAATCACATCATCATTGCAGCGGGTTTCAACTAGTCTCAGGATGATTCCCATCAAGCAGACGTTTCAGCGGTTGACGCGACTGGTGCGTGATTTGGCCAAAACGACGGGGAAGAATGTTTCGGTAGATCTGGTTGGTGAAGACACGGAAATTGACCGGAACATGGTTGATGAAATATACAATCCGCTGGTACATATGATCCGTAACTCCGTTGATCACGGCCTGGAGATGCCTGCAGAGAGAGTCAAGGCGGGTAAGCCGGAAAGGGGCCTGATCACTCTGAAAGCGTATCATCGCGGAGGCAACATTGTCATAGAAATTGCGGATGACGGCAAAGGACTGGATAAACAGAAAATTCTCAGTAAAGCGATAAAATCCGGTCTGATTTCCTCTGAAGAAAACCTTACCGACCAGGAAATCTATAAAATGATCTTTATGCCGGGATTGTCCACGGCAGCAAAAGTGACGGATGTGTCCGGTCGCGGCGTAGGCATGGACGTGGTCAAGCGAGCTGTGGAAAAAATGCGCGGCAAAATTGAAATAGAAAGCGCAATTGGTGAAGGGACGACGTTTATTACGCGTTTTCCCTTGACGCTGGCGATTATTGACGGCATGATTGTCAAAGTGGGTTCCGAAAGCTACATTCTGCCCACAACCTCTATTCGTCAGGCCTTGCGTCCGACTCGGGAAAGCTATACGAGTGTTGTGGGCAAAGGCGAAATGATCAATGCAATGGGACAACTGATGCCCTTGATTCGCATGTACGAACTGTTCGATATTGATCCGGAACATAAGAATCCATGGGATGCCATTGTAGTGGTGGTTGACAGTGAAAGCGGATCAAGATGTCTCATGGTGGATAAAATTGTCTCCAAAGCAGAAGTTGTCGTGAAAAGTCTTGGAGAAGGATTGAAGAATATTAAAGGTTTGGCTGGCGGCGCCATTTTGGGCGACGGCCGAATCGGCCTGATTATTGATACAGAAGGACTTTTTGAATTGGCCGAGGAACGGTAACCAGATTTACGTATTCAGGATATCATAGAATTACATAGCGAGGGAAATTATGAATGAAAAAAATATTAAAGTTTTGATTGTTGACGATTTTGCCACCATGCGAAAAGTGGTTCGCAATCTTTTAAAGCAGTCCGGCTATGAAGATATTGTCGAAGCGGAAGATGGCGTCATGGCTCTTAAGGTTTTGAAATCTCAAAAAATTGATGTTGTGGTTTCCGATTGGAACATGCCGAACATGACGGGGCTTGAATTGCTAAAGGCTGTGCGTGCCGATGCGGATCTGGCGAAAACTCCCTTCTTGATGGTTACGGCCGAGGCGCTTCAGGATAATGTGGTGGCGGCGGTCAAAGCGGGAGTCAATAATTATATCGTCAAGCCTTTTACAGCGGAAGTGTTAAACGAAAAGATTAAGAAAATCATGGAAAGCATTAATAAATAATGACATTCTCTCGATTGAAGATTCAGGAAAGGAAAGCATGAACGTTAAATTTATTAATCCTTTTTTAGAAGGAAGCATCAGTGTGTTGAAGACCATGGCTTTTGTTGAACCACGTGCGGGGAAACCATATTTAAAAATGGACAGTCTTGCCAAGGGCGACATTTCCGGTATTATCGGGTTGACAGGTTCTGCAACGGGATCGCTCGCGTTGAGCTTTAGTGAATCAGCGATTCTGAAAATTGTTTCCAATATGCTTGGCGAAAATATTACCAGCATCAATAGTGACATCAAGGATGCGGTCGGCGAGATTACCAATATGATATCTGGAGTGGCCCGAAAAAATCTGGAAGCCGATGGCTTTTATATACAAGCCGCTATTCCAACCATTGTTTACGGAAAAAATCATTCCATTACCCATGTCAAAGGTGGACCAAGTTTAATCATTCCCTTTGAAATTGATGAAGGCACGTTTGTTGTGGATGTTTGTCTTACTGAATAGCTTATTCTTGTGACTGAAGAATAATGACGCTGATCCTGCGGTTGCGTTGATCAAGCGGATCCAGAGGCAGAAGCAACTCCTGGTCGGCATAACCGACAACCCGGGCGATTCGTTTGGGGTCTGTTCCAAATCTTTCCAGAGCCAGGCGAGCAGCGGAAGCACGGGATGTGGATAATTCCCAGTTGGTGAGTTGTCCTTCCTTATAAGGGGATGCGTCCGTATGCCCTTCCACGACGATTCTTCCCGGAATCTCATGGATATTTTCCGCCACAAGCCTCAATACTTCCATCGCCTTGGCTGTGGGTTGTGCTGATCCCGACGGAAACATCATGGAACCTTCCGTATCAATGATCTGAATACGGATACCGCCTTCAATGACATCGACAAGAATTTGATCCCGGATGCCCGCCATTTTGTCGTCAACCGACGAACGGATTTTTTTTACGATTTCTTCATCGTTGGCGGTTACGGTTCGTTTGCTTCTTTTGATGAAGGAATCACAACCTTTTCCCTGGGAAGAGACGCTGCGCATTTCCTTGGGAGAATCCTCCAGATCCACAACGAGATGTGGATCCATTTTCTTGGCGCCTTTTGTTGCCACTGCGGATGTTCCGCTTTGCTGGAAAATGCTGTATTGGCTGAAGTATTCGGAAAGTGCGATTCTTTTTTCATCGGATACCATGCTCAAAAGCCACAGTAAAAGAAAAAAAGCCATCATCGCGGTGACAAAATCCGCATAGGCGACTTTCCAGGAACCGCCGTGAGCCCCCCCCGCCTGTTTTTTTTTCACCTTCTTGATGATGATTTGTTTATGCCCGTCTTCCATAAGAAGTCGCTTATCCGTTTATTGTAAGGTTTTTTACTTTTTGGCCGATCGGATGGCATCCTCGATTTCCACAAAGGAAGGCTTGGCTTCCGACGGGACAACCCGACGGCCGAATTCCACGGCCACCTTTGGCGCGGCGCCGCCGCCGATGAATGATAAAAGCGCCACCTTGATGACATTCAGGTACTGTAAGTCTTCATTGGCGATGAATTCCATATTTTTTGCCATGGGGCCCACATAACCATAGCACAGCAAAACACCGGTGAAGGTTCCGACCAGAGCCGCGCCGATACTCGCGCCCAACACTTCCGGGGGTTCTTTAATCTTGCCCATGGTTAACACAACGCCCATTACGGCGGCGACTATGCCCAGTCCCGGTAGACCGTCTGCCACAGTACTGACACTGTGGGCGGGCGCCATAGCTTCTTCGTGATGGGCTTCCAGCTCCTGATCAATCAAGGCTTCCAGTTCATGCGGTGCAATGGTTGTGGTCATCACCGTTCGCAAGGTGTCTGTCATCAGGTTAATGGCTGCATGATTTTTGAGAATCTCGGGATAAGATGAAAAAAGAGGACTTTGCTCGGGTGCATCGACATCCGACTCAATGGAAACCAGACCCTGCTGGCGTATTTTGTAAAAAACGCCATTGATCATCAATAAAAGATCAATGTAATCCTGCTTGGTCTTTGGCTTGTTGGAAAAAATGCGCGCAACCGAAGAGCCGGTTGCCTTGATGACTTTCATGGGGGAAGCGATAATAAACCCCCCGGCTGCCGCGCCGCAGATAATCAGCAGTTCCACGGGCTGAAAGAGCACGGAAAGATTGCCTCCTTCCAGAATATAACCGCCGATGACGCAGGCTGTAACAATGACAAAACCGATAATCGCAATCATGATTTCAGGATGCTACCTCCTTCTTTCCCGCAGAATTTCCCTTTCAGTTTCAAATACAAAACGAATGATTTCACCACGGATCACTTCATCAAGATTAATGAACTGGATGGATGTATTAAACTCCGGATGAGGAGGGGACGCATCAACCACTTCTCCATATAAAAAAAGCGCAAGCGGAGGGTGAAGTCCCAGCATCAATTTCAGTTCAAGAATATCTCCGGTGAAAAAGCGCTGGGCGGCATGAAAGCTCATGCCTCCTCCACCAATATTAATTTTGGTCATGCTCAAACAATTAAACCCTTCATGCTGGAGAGTCATCATCCTGATGATTTCGTTGAGTTTGGCGTTGATGGACTGAAGCCACAGCGCGATGAGCTGATCCTCGGGGTTCGGCAGAGGCTTGAATTCGGCAAGAACTGATTCTCCAGCCATCCGGCAGCGAACCGTGTCACGATGTTCGCGCTGGACTTTTTTACATTCAAGCGGCACACAGGCATCGACCCGGGAATACTCTCTTTTGTCATCGGTAAATTCTGTATCTTTCTCGTTCATAAGAATCTCCTCAAGATATTCCTATTTAAAAGCAATATTCATGCCATATAACGCAGTCTGTTGCCGGCCGGATCTGGGCCCGCAAATGGCTATCGGCATTTTCTGAAGAAGGATAAATTTTTTCATATCGTCAATAATTTGACTAACCCTCTGACTGTTTTCCCGCAGGATATATGGTAAATTGCCAAACGGTGCCATTTTTTTATTCAATCTGGTCTGTTTTTTTATTAATAATTTGGTATGCAAAATGCATTGTAAAAGGAAAAAGGTTTTCCTGAGACCTTGAACATGGAATATGAAATGAAATGGTTGAATAAAACAATAGTTCTCATTTTATTATTGTTGCTGTCTGCCGCCTTTGTGCAGACAAGCGGCGCAGAAGTATATTCCGTTCATACGGCGTCTTTTAAAACGTCTGATCAGGCCCAAAAGGATCAAAACCGGCTTCGTGCGCAGGGGTATGACGCTTTTGTAGTGGATGCCCAGGTTCCAGGAACGGGTAAATGGCACCGGGTTTATGTCGGAAAATTTCCCAGCCGGCAAAAGGCGTTGCAGTTGGCGCAAGACATGAAGAAAAAAGCACAAATTGATCAGGTATTTATTCATCGTCTCGCCGGCATGAAAAGTCAAATTGACGTCGCGGCTTCAGACGTGTCCGGTCAGAAAAAGACGAAATCTTCTTCCGTTCAGCCGGCTGTCAAAAAAGAAAAGGCGCCAGATCCGGTACGCCCGAAATCGATCGACCGTGGAAAAAAGGAGGCTTTTAAAGAACTGATCATGGGCAATCGGAAACTCATGCCGATGCCGCCTAAATTGGATAAAGTCGATGTAACTCATGAAGAGGTCTTTCAGGAACCGGATGAAAGAGATATCCGTGAACCTGTTTCGGACTCGCCGATTTACAACAAAGCGTTGACCGAATTGAAAGAAAGAAAATATGTTCAGGCTCTGGTCACCTTCAAGGAATTTATTTCCAGGAAGGACACATCAAAGGAATGGGGGCAACGCGCGCTTCGTCATATGGCCGACTGTCACTACTGGCTGGGGAGAGCGGGCAGCAAACATGATTTGCTGGTTGCAGCGGAATTTTATAAGAACACGCTGAAAAGTTTTCCCGATCCGCTTCCGGAGAATGCTCTTACCTATTACCGTCTGGCCAAAACCTATGAACACCTGAAGTATTATCCGGAAGCCATTCAGAATTATAAAAACCTGATTGCGAAATATCCAGGCGCGCCTTTCGTTCCGGAGGCATATTTTAAAATCGGCGAAATCTATTACACCGATGGAAAATATAACGAAGCAGCAGAAGCCTTGATTCGATACCAGTTGAAATATCGAGGAAAAGCCTATGCGAAAAAATCATTTTATTTAATTGCTCATTCTTTTTACAAGGCAAAGCAATCGGCCAATGCCGAAATCTGGTTTCGGGATTCTCGCAAGCAATGGCCTGATTTAACGGAAATGCCCAAGGAACTTGTTTTGGATTATGGGATGCATAAAATATCGTTGAGGAGATTTGACGAGGCCGCAGCCGCTTTTTCTTTTTATGTGAATCTGTATCCGGATGATGAAAAAAACAAAGAGGTGATGATGCGACTGGCGGATGCCTACCGGCAGGACGGACAATTATCTCCGGCGCTTGCGGTTTATAGCCGGATCATTGATAAATATTCCGGAACGAAAGAGGCGGGACAAAGCATGTTGGCCATGGCCTCTCTGGGTGTGGAGCATCCTGGGCTGAAAGTATTTCGGTTTATGAATTCTATGTCTCATTACCGAAATCCCATGGATACGTATGATGCATTGATGCTGGAGAATGCCGCCGGAGATATTCCGGAAGAGGCTATGTTGCAGAAAGCCGCCGCTTGGGTGAAAAAAGGAGAGGGGAGAAGAGCGGCGGATCTGTATCTTGAATTTCTCCGATTGTATCCGGAGAGCAAAAGATCAGCCGATGCGGCACGGGGGTTGAAAACAGTGTCGGCTGCCCTGATTGAAGAATACTTTGCAAAAAAGGATTACCTGGCAGTAGCGTATATTTACTTCAAATCTTTTGGTACGGCTGGTGTCCAGGCAGACGAGTATTCCCAGATCCATAAAATTGCAGTCAGTCTCAAAGAGCTTGGTTTGATGGATGATTATGGGATTTTATTAAACCGATTTCTAAAGGTTGCCCGGAATGAGGCAGAGATTAATTCGGCATCGCTGGATATTGCCGAAGGTTTGATGATTCAGGGAAAGAATGACGAGGCGCTGACGATGCTCAATGCCTTGGCGGCGAAGGCATCCGTCAGAAAAGGTCCTCTGATGGCGGGTGTGCAGAAAAATCTTGCTGAAATCGCGTTTCGCAAAAAGCAGTACGAATCGGCTGCTGTTCATTATGCCGCTGTTGTCCGGTCCGGCCAGGGATTTTCTGATTCGGGGCAGATTTATGCCAATTATGCCCGCTCACTTGTTGAAAAAAAAGACAAGGATCATGCATTACAGAATTATCTGACAGCGGTGAAATTTTTTAACGAGCATCAACAGAAAATGCATGCGGGAATTACCTATAATGAAATCGGGGACTTGTATCTTGGAGGCGACAATCCGGCAACCGGTCTGGAGATGTACGGCAAAGCATTGGAAATCGCCACGGACGGGGAGTTAAAATACTGGTCGCAATTTCTTCTTGGAAAAACCTATTTAAAATTAAACAAGGAAGAGGATGCCCAAAATAAATTTTCACAGATCAAAACCATTGCGGGCGCTGATGGATTCTGGACCCGGGTGGTTGATTTCTATGCGGCGGATTCCAAGTGGTGGGACAAGTACGGGGAAATGGTTAAAAAATAATTCGACAGGATTTCACGATGCAGGATTTATCATTACTTCAGAAATCATTTGAAAGCTTTAATAAAGCAACGGCGGAGCTGGAACGAGCATATGCCCGGCTGGAAGAAAGATTTGCTTCTCTGAATAAAGAGCTCGAAGACAAAAACACTGAACTTCTGAAAACGGTTGAAGAAAAAGAGGAAACCAGAAATTATCTGCAAAATATTCTGGAAAGCCTGATCAATGGCGTAATTGTGACCGATTTGGAAGGAAGGATCTCAACGCTGAATTCCTGTGCGGAAGTATTTACAGATATTCGGCAGGAATCCGTCAGGGGAAAGCACATCAGTGTGCTGTTTGAATCGATGCCTGTTGGTGACTGGCATACCATCAACCTGTCGGAATATTTTAAAGGGGAATCCGGACATAAGGTGAAAATCCACGGCAGAACCCTTGAAATTTTCTGCTCTCCCTTTAAATCCCCGGCGGGACAGGTGATCGGCAATGTTTTTGTTTTGCGGGATATGACGCGCATTGAGAAGCTGGAAGAGATGGCGAAGCGAACTGAAAAATTTGCCGCTATGAGCGAGATGGCGGCCAACATCGCCCATGAGGTGCGAAATCCCCTGGGCAGCATTGAGCTTTTTGCCTCATTGCTTTTGAAAAATCTCACCGATGGGAAAGACCGCGAACGGGTGAATCAGATTATTTCGTCCGTCAAGAACGTGGATAACAAAATATCCAACCTGCTTCTTTTTACGCGTCTTCAGACTCCTCAAAAGAAAAACATTTCTTTGCATGCCGTACTTCGGGATGTGATTCAATTTTCCGAGCAGATTGTCGAGCAGGCGGGAATTGAGGTGGACGTGAGGCTGGCGGATAGCGAAATTTTTATTTCAGCGGATGCTGAAATGATGAAGCAGGTGTTTCTGAATATTATTCTCAATGCGCAGCAGGCCATGCCGGAAGGCGGCACTCTGTCCATTATTACCCGTCTTTCCCCGAAAAGTCTCTTGGAACCCCATGAGAAAATTGCCGAGATCATTTTTCAGGATGCAGGGCCGGGGATTCCTTTGGCTGATATTTCCAGAATATTTGATCCTTTTTTCAGCACCCGGGAAAACGGTTCCGGACTGGGGCTGGCCATTGTTCACAACATTATCAGCGAACACAACGGTTCCATTTTTGTAGAAAATGTGCGGGAAGGCGGCGCAATGGTAAATGTCAGTCTCCCTGCATTAATGGAAAGAGAAAAGGATGGGGAGAACAGTTAAATGTCAAATGCGGAAAAATTATTGATTGTTGACGATGATCCGTCGATGAGAATGGCGCTTTATGAGTCTTTGAGCAGTTGCGGATATGATGTGGTGACGGCTGAAAACGGCATAGACGCGCTGGAAAAATTTCGACAGGGGCTTTTTGCAGGGGTTGTTACGGATATGCGCATGCCGAAAATGACCGGTATGGATGTGCTCAAAGGGGTCAAGAAAATTTCGCCCCAGACCCCCGTGATATTGATCACGGCTTATGGAACCGTCAGCACCGCTGTGGAGGCGATGAAAGAGGGAGCTTCCGAATTTATCATGAAACCTTTTTCGCTTGATGACCTGGAATTTGCCGTTAAGAACGTTCTGGCCGCCGGCGCCCAAAAAACGGAGCAGGGTGAAGAAGATATCCAGGGACCTGGCTGTTCCCATAAAGAACTGATTACGCAGGACAAGAAAATGCTGGAGATTCTGGACATGCTCAAAAGCGTGGCCAAAAGTAAATCCAGCATCCTGATTCAGGGGGAAAGTGGCACGGGAAAGGAACTATTTGCCCGTTTTGTGTATCGCCACAGCAACCGGCGCCAGATGCCTTTTGTTGCCGTGAATTGCGCGGCCATTCCCGCACAGCTTCTGGAAAGCGAAATGTTTGGCTACGAAAAAGGCGCCTTTACCGGCGCTGCGGTAAAAAAAATTGGCAAATTTGAGCTGGCGGATGGCGGTACGCTTTTACTGGATGAAATATCAGAAATGGACATCCAGTTGCAGGCGAAATTGTTGCGTGTGATTCAGGAATCGGAAGTGGATCGCCTGGGGGGAAAAATGCCGGTGCCGGTAAATGTTCGGATTATTGCCACGTCCAACGCCGATTTACAAAACCGAATTCTGCAGAAAACCTTTCGCAGTGACCTGTATTACCGGTTGAATGTCATTCCGGTTCTTGTGCCTCCCCTGCGCAGCAGAAACGGAGACATTCTTCTTCTTGCCGAACATTTCATCAAAAAATACAGTGAAGTCAATGAAAAGAAAGAACCAATCTTGACGACGGAAGCCAAAGAAGCACTGATGACGTATTCTTGGCCGGGAAACGTTCGGGAGCTGGAAAACGTCATGGAGCGGGCGGTTTTAATTTGCCAGGAAGGGCGGATTACGACGCCGAATTTGTTTTTGGAAAAGATAGAGGCGGTTTCAAGCGTGCAAAGAATGCAGGGAGAGCAAGATGAAAAGCCGCGTCAGGAAAATGACAATGAGAAAAACACCACTCTTTATGAAATGGAAAAAAGCATGATTTTTGACACCTTGAACAAAGTAGGCTGGAATAAGACAAAAGCCTCGAAAATACTGGGAATTAGCGTCCGGACGATGCGCAACAAACTCAATGAATACGGAATTAAGGATCTGGCGCCGGATGATTGAAAATTCTGGTATGCGAATTGCAAATAATTCTTTCCGGAGAGTCGAATATGGAAAGGTTATTTGGAAAAACATACAATTTATTGGGCACGATGATGGATTACCGATCGGAGCGCAATAAAGTAATATCTTCGAATATTGCCAACTTGGACACCAAGGATTACAAATCTTCCGACTATGTCTTCAAAGACAACCTCAAAAACGCAGTAGATGTCAGGATTCGGCTGACGCGCACCGATGAGAAACATTTTCCCAATGCGGCGGACGAAATTTCCAAAAATGACTTTAAAATGATCACTTCAGATGATAAAGTGGATCTCGACCGTGAGATGACCAATCTTGCGGAAAACCACTTAATGTATAATCTTACGGCTGAACTTCTGGCAAGAAAGTTCAAGGGACTGCGAAGCGTATTGACGGAGGCAAAATAAATGGATTTTTTTACAACATTTAAAATTACCGGCAGCGGTCTTTCGGCTCAACGGCAAAAAATGGACGTGATCAGCAGTAATATTGCTAATCTGTCCACAACCAGCACGCCTGAAGGCGGGCCTTATAAAAGGAAAGTATTGTCGTTTTCTGCTGATCCGCTGGAAAAGGGATTTGATGCGAATTTGAAAGATGCGGTTCGTGCGGTAAAGATAGACAAAATTACCGAACAAGCGGACGGATTTCGTAAAATTCATGATCCTGCTCATCCTGATGCGGATCAGGAAGGCTTTGTCACGCTGCCAAACGTCAATCTGATGCTTGAAATGACGGAACTGATCAGTGCCTCGCGTGCTTATGAAGCAAACGCCACGGCTTTTGATGCCATGAAAAGCATGACGGTCAAAGCCATGGATATTGGCAAATAGCTGATGAATCATTATAGGAGTCAAAATTATGACAGATGATATATTCATACGCAGCAGTATTGAATCGCTGAAACCGTTGACGGGAATAGAACCGCAGAAACCGGACAGTGCAAAGGCGGGGGAAGGAACGTCATTTGGTTCGGTTTTAAAAGATGCGATAACAGACATTAATAAATTGCAAAATGATGCGGACAAGGCAATTGCCACTGTCCAGCTGGAGGATGCCAGCTCCGTCCATGATGCGATGATTGCACTGGAAAAAGCCGGGATTTCCTTTCAAGTGATGATGCAGGTGCGTAATAAAATTCTTGATGCATATCAAGAGGTTATGCGCATGTCGGTATAAATGGCCATCTTTTAGTCTGGTGAAATCATGGATGCATTGATTCAGTCTCTGACGAAATTCTGGAAGGGTTTTGAAGCCTTAAGCTCCGGAAAACAAATTTCCATCATTATGGTTTTGGTGGTTGCTGTCGCCAGCATGGGGCTTTTGTTTTATATGACGACACAGGTGGATTACCGGGTGCTTTTTTCCAATCTGTCCAACGAGGATGCCAGCAGTATTGTCGGAAAGCTCAATGAAAAGAAAATTCCCTATCAATTGTCATCATCGGGCGGCGCCATTTCCGTTCCGGCGGATAAAGTGACCGAATTGCGTATGGAGCTTGCCGCCGCCGGTTTACCGCAGGGAGGCGGAGTCGGGTTTGAAATATTTGATAACAAAACCCTGGGAGCAACGGAGTTTGAACAGCAACTGAACTATCGTCGCGCCCTGCAAGGGGAGTTGTCCCGTACCATCAATGGTCTGGAAGAAATTCAGTCCAGTCGTGTACATATTGCGCTTCCCAAGGATTCCCTATTTTCCGAACAGCAGAAAAAGCCGACTGCGTCGGTGACCTTGCGCCTGAAATCCGGTAAGAGCCTTCGTCCAGCGCAAATCGACGGCATTGTTCATCTGGTAGCCAGTTCTATTGAAGGCATGAATCCGGAGGACGTCATGGTGGTGGATGCTCGCGGAGCCATTCTTTCTTCCAAGCAGAATGACAGCAAGCTTTCCAAATTAACCTCCCAGCAAAGTGATTATCAGCGGAATTTGGAAAAAGATCTGGCCGCAAGAATTCAAACCATGCTGGAAAACGTTGTCGGGCAGGGAAAGGCCGCCGTGCGTGTGTCTGCGGAGCTGGATTTTCGCATTATGGAAAAAACGGAAGAATCCTATGATCCGGAAGCTCAGGTCGTGCGAAGTACGCAGCGGAATTCGGAAAAAGAAAATGCGGTCAGTCCCGCAGGAGCGGTTTCTGAGAATCCCAAAAAGGAAAAACTCGATGAAATCATCAATTATGAAATTAACAAGGTGGTCAGCAAAACCGTCATGCCGGTTGGTGAAACCAAAAAATTATCCATTGCCGTTTTAGTGGACGGAAAATATAAGAAAAACGAAAAAAATGAAGATGTTTATGAAGCCCTGACAAAGCAGGAAATTGAATCGCTTGAGGATCTGGTCAGAAAATCCGCGGGCTTTAACGCGCAGCGTGGCGATCAGGTTGTCGTGACGAACTTGCCTTTTCGGAAAGTGGAGACGGAAGAAGCGGAAGCGCCTTCCCTGAAGGAAAATATTGAAACCTTTTCGCCCGTTTTAAAATACGTCGGCATCTTTGCGGTGATGGCCTTTATTGTCTTGTTTGTTCTGCGGCCTTTACTGAAAAGTGTGATGAGCAGTGCGCCGGTTTCGCCTATGGTACAGGCGACCGTTTCCGCCGGTGAAGCGGCCGGCGAATACGCCCGTCAGGCGGCTCAGGTTATGGGCGGGGAGCGCCCCATGACAGAAACGGATTTAACCAGGGAAATGGCAAGGGCGGATGCCAAGCAGTTTGCCGATATTATGCGTAACTGGATAAAATAACCGGAATGGATTTGAATCCAATTTCTTGAGGCATTTATGACGGGTGAGGAAAAGGCGGCCATTTTACTGCTTTCTCTGGATGAAGATCTGGCGGCCGATGTCATGAAAAATTTAAAGCCGTCTGAAATTCGCCGTATCGGCAAGCAGATGAGCCGGGTGTCGAATATTCCTGCGGAAACCGTCAACGCGGTGGCCAAGGAATTTTGTACGATGGCCAAAGACCTGGGCGGAATGATTACCGTCCGTGAAGGCACGCCGAAAAATCTGATGGTCAAGGCTCTGGGAGAACAAGAAGCGGAAACCATGATCACCGAGGTGGGCAGCGGCGCCTTTGATAATCCAATCATCGACAAGCTGCATGAAATTGATCCAAAGGTATTGGCGGAGTTTACCCGGACAGAGCATCCCCAGACCATTGCTCTGATCATGGTTCATTTAAAACCGGAGAAAGCCGCGGCGGTTTTGGAATATTTTTCTCCGGCGATCCAGTATGAAATTACGAAGCGCATGGCCACCCTGAAAAGCGTGCCGCGGGAATTTATTGAAGAAGTCGCCAAAACGCTCGAAAAAGAACTGATTACCGGAAATTCTTCAGATCAGCAAATGGGCGGTGCTCAGGTCATTGCCGATATCTTGAACCGGATGAACCGTTCGACCGAAAATGCCATTATGACGGCCATGGAAGACTCTGATCCGGAGCTGGCTGCACAAATCCGCAATTTCATGTTCAGTTTTGAAGATGTTCTGAACCTTGACGACAAATCCTTGCAGGAACTGATGAAAGAAGTCAGCGCGGAAGATTTGTCCCGGGCTTTGAAAATGGTTGATGAAGTCCAGCGAGAAAAAATATTCAGGAATATGTCCAAACGTGGCGCGGAAATGCTGAAAGAAGAAATATCGCTCATGCCTCCCATTCGGATCTCGGAAGTCGAATCCAGTCAACGGAAAATTGTGGAAATGACGAAGAAGCTTGAAGCGGAAGGCAAAATCGTCATTCTTCGCGGAGATGAAAAGGATGGATTCGTATAAGAGACATGTCATCAAGGCAGGGCAAATCATCGACAGCGGAAAAGCCGTGCCTCTGACTGGCGCTGGAAAGGGCACATCCGATACCCATTCGGGTAAGGGAAAAAGCGCTGGGGGGGCATCCTCTGCCAAACACGAGCCACCGGCGGAAAAAATCTTTCAGCTTACAGAAAGTCAGATAAAAAAAATCCAGCAGGAAGCGTATACCAAAGGCCACGCGGACGGTCTTCAGGTGCAAAGCAAAGATATTGCCGCAAAGCTTGATGTTCTTACTGCGGCGACAAAAACCATTCCGCAAATCAAGAAAGACATTCTACAAAAAGGCGAAGAGCAGATGGTCAAACTGGCCATTGCCATCGCTGAACGAATTCTTCATCAGGAAGTGACCACCCGTAAAGAAGTGATCATCGAAGTTCTGAAAAGCGCTCTGAAAAATATTACGGAAACAGACGGGATGAAGGTCAGGCTCAATCCACAGGATTTCCGCTATATGATGGAAGTCAAAAAGGACTTTTTGCAGTCTTTCGATGGAATTCGCAATATTGTTTTTGAAGAAGACACTTCCGTCAAAAGAGGCGGAGCGGTTGTGGAAACTCTGTTTGGAGAAGTTGATGCCCGCCTGGAAAGTCAGCTCAAAGAAATTAAGTCGGCGATTATGCGTGGTTAATCCGGAGGGAACATGAACGAGACGCATATTGATTTATCCAGATACCACCATATCGTCAATAGAGTAAATCCAGTTCGCATCAACGGCAAGGTCAGTGAAATTATCGGCTTGATGGTGGAAGGCCACGGACCGGCTGCGTCCATCGGCGAAGTCTGCGGTATTATGCCGGTCAACAGTGAGCATGCGGTGGAGGCGGAAGTGGTCGGTTTTAAAAATGGCCGTGTGCTGCTGATGCCGCTGGAAAGCATTCAGGGATTGGGGCCTGGTTGTAAGATTCTTTCCATGGGGCACAAAGCGGATGTCGGGGTGGGCAAAGGACTTTTAGGGCGAGTGATTAATGGATTGGGCAATCCAATTGATGGTAAGGGGCCTCTCACTTTTGAAGACGAATATCCGCTTTATGCCGAACCGATCAATCCTCTGGACAGAGGGCGCATCAAGGAGCCCATGGACTTGGGGGTTCGGGCGTTAAACAGTCTGCTCACCTGTGGCAAAGGGCAGAGAATGGGCATTTTTGCCGGGTCGGGGGTTGGAAAAAGCGTTCTGATGGGAATGATTGCCCGCAATACCAAAGCGGATGTCAATGTCATCGGCCTGATTGGAGAACGGGGCAGAGAAGTCCGGGAGTTTCTTGAAAAAAATCTTGGCGAAGAAGGACTGGCGCGTTCTGTGGTGGTGGTTGCGGCATCAGATATGCATCCTCTAATCCGTATGAGAGCAGCTTATGTCGCTACTGCGATATCGGAATATTTCAGAGATCAGGGCAAAGATGTCCTTTTGATGGTGGATTCTCTGACACGTTTTGCCATGGCGCAAAGAGAAATCGGGCTTTCCGTGGGTGAGCCGCCCACAACAAAAGGCTATACGCCTTCAGTTTTCAGTCTGCTGCCGAAGCTGCTGGAGCGTTCCGGAATTGTCGAAGGAGTGGGCAGCATTACCGGCCTTTACACGATTCTGGTGGAGGGAGATGATTTTAATGAGCCGATATCCGATTCGGCGCGATCTATTCTGGACGGCCACATAACCCTGACGCGAGCCCTGGCGAATAAAAACCATTATCCGGCAATTGACGTTTTGCAAAGTATCAGCCGCGTGATGATTGATGTCGTGGATGCGGAGCAGAAGAAAAGAGCCAATGAACTGATGAATATTCT
>Ga0116143_10001300_pt1 | contig 30805 bp, 18 predicted proteins | sample AD_UKC034_MetaG_FD_89745 | JGI IMG/M metagenome (GOLD analysis project Ga0116143, IMG submission 89745) | Active sludge microbial communities of municipal wastewater-treating anaerobic digesters from USA - AD_UKC034_MetaG | ecosystem: Engineered > Bioreactor > Anaerobic > Digestate | place: USA... | reverse complement strand
CGATTGTATAACTTCAGCTATTTCTTTGGAATTAATGGGAATGAAGGTCCTTTTCCCGTATGAGATAGCTGCAATCTCAGGTAACCCGGCCAGTTGGTAGGCGTTGTTATCGTTATCAAGGAAATAAATTCCATTTGTGAGTAAGTTGTAATTGAGATAAGTCTCAGTATGTGTACCGTCCTTAAAGAACACCTTTCCCATATAAAAAACGGGATCAAGCATTTGATCCTTCAGGGTCATTTCTTCAACCAGGTTAAAACGGTTTTTTTCGATGCTTACAGTTTTATTATCCTGAGAAAATATTGATATAGAGTGTAGCAGGACAATGAGCAGGGTGGCTAATCGGAGTTTCATGATTGTTTATATTAAGTTAAAGTTAACCCAATAGTATCAGGACGTTGATAGTTATTATGACTAACAAATCTAATAAATAATTCCTGAAAAATACTTTTATCGTACAGACAGGATTTAGTTCTAAAAATTCTTGTAAAGAATATCGCATTTGTCGGTAACAATGAGGTATTTCAACTTCGCCTCGCTTTGGTCGGAATTGTTGCAGTAGCCCAGTAGATTTATCTCGTTGCTTGAAATGCTGAAAATCCGGTTAATGCAATAACTTTCATCGGAAAGGATAGGGGTGTTCCCCAAAAGCCTGCCATTATCAGATAGTTCAACGATAACGTGAGCCATATGGTGTTCGCTTTTTCCTGCATTCAGCTTTTTCCCATTTAAATCAAGCGATGTGAAATTGAAAAATGCCAGATATTTGCCCTCGGCCTTGACAATATCCACCAGTTGTCCCTGAATATCGATATCAGTTTGCCATTGGATACTTCCCAATGAGTCGGCCATGGCAATGGTGAATGAGTGATAGAGATCGTTGCTGTCGGGAACTTTGGTGGCAAAGCCAAATATGCTGATTTGGTTAATGTCGTCGAAATTGTAGTACACAGGTAATGCGTTGATATTGATATTGCTGCTGAAAACATCCCTTCCTTTGTCGTCGAGTCTAATAAGGGTATTCACGTATTCGTTCTCGGCTTTGGTGCCGCTAACCACCACCATGCACCCCTGTTCAAAGCCAACAATATGGGATGCGCAATCGCCATCGGGGATGGCATTTTTCCCCTTAGCACCTATTTCGCGTACCCACTCAACTTTTTTATCGGCACCAATTTTTGCCGCAAAAGCCATGGACGGCATATTTGCCCGCCTAATGGCACCCGAAGTATATTTGGGCTCGCCCAGAATGTCGAAAACACTTCGGGTTAAATAGGGTTGAGTTTTACTATCCTGACTACTCGAAGGAATGGGATTTAGCGGGATAGAAACTCCACGGGTACCGGTAGCATTGCCCAGCATGCTTTTCGTGTAGTTCTCTCTGGTGAGGTAAACCTTTAAGTTTTCCAGATCGCTATCCATGGATTGAATAAGAAATTGCCTTTCCTGATTGGCAAAATTCTTCAATCCTGTTTCGCCTCCATACTGCTGTTCGAAAAACTCCTTGAACCGGGCCACCTTTTCATTGTCAATGGCACCTTTCAACGTATTGAGTATTTTCTCGGTAGTGGTTAGTTCCTGTGCAAGACGATGGTAGAACCTTAGTTTCCTGTTCATCAAATCGGAAGTGCTATCGCCCGGATTGTTTAGTGGCGATTTTTCAAGGATAAGAAAACTTTGTCGCCCTTCAAGGTATTTAAACAGCTCTCTTACTAACGAGTTATTATCATATTTGCCCAGCCTGAACAGGAATAAATCGTCGAACGAGGGGTATTTTTCATCCTGTAAAATGGTTTGTGCCAATGAAATTTTCCTTTTATTATCCACAAACATTTTTTGAATGGATGATAATTCATGGCGAAGGGTTACTATGTTATTGTTGTAGGTATGCAGAAAACCGTTAATCCATTTACCGTAATCCCAAAGATCAAACGTATCCTTTAAAAAATCGCTATTGATGATCCCGTCGAGACGGTAGGTTTCGATATTTTTCAGGCGGTAAGCCTGATTATGCCCTGCTATGGGATATGCATTGATAAGGGACTTGTAATTGCTAAAGGATTCGATACTCCAGTTAAACTCATTTTTAAGTGACTCTAAGGATGATAGGAGAGTATTATCGGTACGAAGCAGAGCTTCGTTATAGTTTTCGTACTTTTCATTAATCTGGTTGAATAGTCGGATACAGTTGTTGTAGTGATCCTTGGATTGCTCAAGCGACTTGTAGATTAAGTTGACGGAGTCCTTATAGTTGCTGTAAAAGATGTTTTTTTGGTTAACATAGTTTAGCACATCCTGATCTTCAACCTTTTTGCCTGCTGTTTCTATGGGTATATTGGCATAAAATTCCCGATTCTTTCGCACCTTGTCTTCCTCAACAAAGCGCGGAAACAACGAGTAGTAGAGTACAACATTGCCCACCCAGTAGTTTGCCAGTTCAAACTCCCGAAGTGGGTCAAGATTTTTAAGAATCATTTCGGCGGTATAGCCAAGCTGGATATAGGTGTTGGCAAAGTGGGGGTTCTGATTTTGGTATAGGAAAAACCTGTAGTAAAGTTGTTGTGGCTCAAGGGTACCAATTTGGTTGTAAAGATCTTTGTAGTTGACCTCTTGGGCATGGGAAACCGAACAAACTAAGGCAACAAACCACAGGAAGGCGGCTATTTTTATTAGGTATTTTTTTAAGGGCATCATGTTTGTTAACTCATTAAAATTCATTGCAATGCTGTTTTTTTTAGACTCCCTCGGTTGTTCCTTCTTCGAGGATATCGATTATTTTAAACTCCACCCTTCGGTTAAGAGCACGATTCTCGTCAGAGGTGTTTGGCACCATTGGCTTAGTAAGCCCATACCCTTTTGCCACAATTCTCTCGCTGGGTACCTCAAAATCCAGCAAGTACCTTACAACGGCTTGAGCCCGCTTTTCGGATAGCAAAAGGTTGTATCCGGCATTGCCCACGTTGTCGGTATGTGCTGCAATTTCAATCACAATGCTCGGATTGTCCTTTAGCAGGGTGATAACCCTATCGAGTTCGGGAAACGATTCAGACGACAGTTCAGCCGAGTTTGTCCCAAAGTTGATGTTGTTCAACCGTATTGATGTTTGCGCTTTGAGCGGGACCAGTTCGGCGGTAAGGGTTGAACTTTCCTGTTTCCCCAGGTCAACTACCTGGTTGTGGAATGAGTACCCCTGTGCACCGCGAATTGTAAACTCATATTCATCACCCTCGCGAAGCATGGCGGTTACCTTTCCGTTTTTAACATCTTCAATGGAAAAAACAATGGTTTCGTCACGGTTAAGGTTTCGGATTAGCACCTCTGCTGCTACCCCTTCTTCTGTTTCGGAGTCGGCAATGACAATTTCGAAGGCACGTTTTTTAGCCTCAAGGGGGAGCGATCTTTCAAATCTTCGGAAAATAACATCCCCAGAAACATTCAGATTAAAAGAGTTTTCGCCAAACCAATCGGCCGAAGCGTTAACAGAATACTCATTCCCCAAAGGCAGGGAGAAGGAGTAAACACCGGGTTCAATGGCTGTTCCCAAGAATTTTTGCTCTTTTTTTACTGCGTTTTCAACGGTTAAGATGGCATCTATCGGTTTGAATATTTCGCTATCGTACACCGAAACCACCAGTTCAATTCTCTCAAAAAGTTCAATCTTTTCGGGAGCATATTTCTTATCATTTTCACGATAATCGACCATAAAACTTGCAAATGAAAATCCGCGCCTTCGGACGTCAACAATATAGTTTGACCCGTCGAGCAGAGGGAGTTCGAATTCGCCAGTCTGTGCATCGCTGTAGAATGTTCCCAGCACTTGCAGGGTTGTGGGTTCGAAAACGGTAAGCGTTGCGTCGATGGGGTTTCCGGTGGCCTGAGAAAGCACTTTACCTTTTGAGGGCAAGGTTTTATTGGGATGATAATTTTCGGGTAAGGTCATGCTGAAAATACTTCCAAACTCCTGCTTGCGTGCCTGCCATTTCCTCAGGAAGTAAATTTTCCCGTTAACAAATGTCGGGTTAATGTTTGTGGCTTCGGACGCTATTTCAGCCACTTTTAGCGGAACAAGCCAATTGTCCTGTAATATTTCGCTTGTGAAAAATATGTTGTACCCTTCGCGATATTGATCGGGGAGAATCGAAGAGAAAAAAACCGTTTTTCCGTCGATGCACACATTGGGGCTATACTCGCACCCCCTATTTATTCCATCATGTAGGGGCAGGGGCACATTCCAACTATTGTCAATATTTTTTATCGAAGCGAAAATCCTTTGGCACTGAGGTGAATCCTTTGGTTTTTTTATGTTTTCATCGCTAATCCTACGAGAGAAGAATAGTCTATCCTCCCCGGGGGTTATGGAGGGATACAATTCGTCTTCCTTCGTATTTATGGGGCTGCCAATGTTTACCGGCTCACTCCACCCATTAGGCCCACGTTTGGAGTAGTAAATATCGAAACCGCCTTTAGAGTCGGGGAAATTGGCATGGAAAAGTAAAAGTTTAGCGTTGTAATTGAGCGATGGCCCTTCAATATCGTATCCATCACCATGATGTTTGTTAATGATGTCTATGGGTTGCACCTCACTCCAAACACCGTTTTCCAACCGTGTTTCGTAAAGTTGGTTTTTTCCAATAATGGTAAAGGATATAACCATGTAATCTTCGTCTTGATTTATGGTAAAGCCCTGAACGCTCTCCCAGGTCCCAACTTTTTGAGGTACTTCAACTTGTGCAAAAAGATGGATTGAAAATGTTGAAAGTAACATTAATAATGCGTTGCGAAAAATGAACAAGTATTTAGCCCTGCCCTTATGTGCCATGTTGTTAAGAAATTAATAAAGTAATTGTCTTATCATTTAAATTTACTGCTAAATTATGTAAAACTATTATAAAATCTCAGCTAAGTGACAGGATGATTAAAAAAAATGCCGTTTCAAGCGCGATTATTGACATAAATGTGATTTTATGTTATTAAAAGTGGCACTATGATATAGTATTCGTGGCATTTTTTTAATTTAGCTAAAATTGCCATGCTTAATTAGCCCCATTTTCGAAACGTTATAAATCCTTTAAGATGAAAAAGCAACTAACTGTTCTTCTTGCATTTGCCTTGCTGGCATTCTCCGGTTTTGGCCAGCAAAGCGTTGAAGAGTTGAAGACATCCCTTAAGCAGCAGACCAATGTAGCTGCCCGCATGCACATTCAGCTGGAGATTGGCGATCTTTTCCAGAATACCAACTCCGATAGCGCATTGTATTGGTACAGGCTGGCCATCCCGTACAATATCCACGATTCGGCTTTCTTTGCCACCTGGCTGGAGAGCTCAGGCGACGCCGAGAAATACTATTTGGCTGTGGCCTTGGCCCGTTCGGGATTAATCATGGCGCAAAAAAGGATGATTGATGAGGGAGCGAAGAACCTGTCGCTGGCAGTTAGCCTTGCCATTGGCATCGGCCAGCAGCAGTTGGCGCTTTATGCTTCCGACAATCTGGCTGTAGTGTATGCCAAGAGTAAAAATCCACTTATGGCCATCCAAAGTTTTGAGCAGTCGCTGTCCATTTATAAAGAGTTGAATGACGAAAAGGGAATAGTTTACTGTTTGGGCAACCTGGGCGCAATTAATGCCAATGAAAAAAAATACTATCAGGCGGCTGAGTATTATGAGCAGTTGCTGAAAATTCAGGAGCAAACCCTTGCTCCTCTCGAAACGCTTGATGACCTTATCAACATTGCGGCTTTATACACCCAGTTGGAAGAATTGGATAAGGCAAAGCCTTTCTGGGAAAGAGCCCTTGATGTGGCAATGCAGCTAAAAAATGATGAAAAAACAGCCCTCTGTTTAACCAATCTGGGGGCCATTGGATATAAAAATGGCGATATGGTTAGCGCTCAGACGTACTATTCTCAACTGCTGAACATTGCTCAAAACATTCAAAACCAAAGCGATGAGGTGCTGGCTTTGAACAATCTGGCCACCATTAGCTATAATCTTGGGGATTTAAGCAAATCGGTACAGTACTGGGAAGAAGCCTTAGCCCTTGCATCGAAAATAGGCAGGGTGCAGGTTGTGCTCGATGCCCTGATTAACTTGAGCAACATTAACTACCAATTGGAAAATTTCGAGAAATCATCGCAATACCTTGAACAGTACGTAAGCATCGGCAAGCAGGTTGGGACTCCCCAATCCCTTGCGCAATCGTATATTGGAATAGCCGAAATACAGGAAAAAATAAAGGATTATACTCGTGCCCGCGGATTCTATCAGGAGACATCGAAAATTTATAATGATATTGGGGATAAGGCAGGGGTTGCCAATGTTAACGTCCTAATTGGCAGAAGTTTTCTTAAGGAGCAGCGCTACTATGCAGCCATGGATTTTTTCAAGGTTAATATCGATGGCGATGGCTCGCTCCCCCCTTTGGTGCTGGGCGAATCGTACCATGGCATGGCCGATCTTTTCCGACTACAGATACAATATACCATTGCCCTCGAGAATTATCAGAAGGCCAAAGATTTGTATATGGAGGCTGGCAACCTTAATCAGGCATCGGTATGCCTTAATACCATGGGTTTAATCCAGCAGATCGCAGGAGATTTTCCAAAATCTATTGCATACTACGAAACAGCCCTTGGCATTGTTAAGGAAATGGGCAACAGGGAGGGTATGGCAGCAATTTACAACAACTTGGGGGTGGTGTATCGGCAGCTGGGTGACTTACCCAAGGCGCACGACTCGTACCAGAAAGCACTGGCCATATACTTAGAGTTGAATAACGAGGAAGGAGCATCGTATGGGTATAACAACTTAGGAGTAATTTTCGAACAATCAGGCGATTATGACAAGGCTAACGAGTATTATGAAAAATCTTTAGCCATTAAACAGACCTCTGAAGACAAAGTTGGGCTCTCGTCCAGCTTGATGAATATGGGTAACGTTTACAAGCACCTGAAAAAGTATGATAAGGCCGAAGAGTTTTACAACCAATCGTTGGCAATGTGCAAAGAGCTGAATGATAAGCAGGGCATTGCATTGACTCTGGGAAGTTTGGCAGCTCTTAAGCTTGAAATGTATGATTACAATACTGCCGTTGATTATGCCAACCAGAGCCTGGCAGTTGCGCAGGAGATAGATATGCAAAGCGTGATTAAGGAGGCGTATAGACAGCTGGCATGGGCGCACAACGCCACTTTTGTTCCCGAATGGGCCGAAGAGGCCTATCTCAACGTAATCAGCATGAACTACAAGGATATAAACCGGAATTTTTCAATACTCTCCGAAAGCGAAAAGGAGTTGTTTTTCAAAACCATTGCTGAGGACTTCGACAGGTTTCACTCATTCGCTTTGCAAAGGATGGCCACAAACCCCACAATTACCGGAGAAGTTTATAATAATCTCCTACGGAACAAGGGCCTTCTTCTCAAATCGGGAACGGCCATGCGGAATGCCATATTGGGAAGTGGTGATGAGAAGCTCATACAGCTCTTTGAAAATTGGATACAGGTGAAGCAAGAGGTGGCTAAACTCTATACCCTGCCTATTCAGGAGAGAACAGCCGACCCGGTGGAGCTGGAGAAAAAAGCCAATGAGTTAGAAATATCGCTGGTAAAAGGTTCATCGGAATTTAGCGATTTTGAAAAATCGTTGCGTATTGAATGGACCGATGTAAAGCAGGGGCTTAAGCCAGGGGAGGCGGCCATTGAATTTACAAACTTTGCACATGGACGCGACAGCGTATTGTACTGCGCCTTGATTATCACCCCTGATTGTGAGAACCCATGGATGGTTCCACTTTTTGAGGAGCGTCAGCTGGTGAATATTCTCGGCAGCTATGCAGGGAACAACTATCAGTATATCAATAGCGTTTATGGAAAGAATAACCAACCCAATACCGCTCTTTACGATATCATTTGGCGTCCCATGGAGCAGTATTTGAAAGGCATCGACAATATCTACATTTCGCCGGGTGGTCTGTTGCACAAGGTTTCATTCTCAACTCTCTGCACGGGTGAAAATAGTTACATCATTGACCATTGCAATCTTTTCCTCCTGAGCACGACAGCTAAAGTTACAAGTATGGAAAAGTTTTTGGTTGATGGGGAGACGACTTTTGGCCTTTTTGGCGGCATAACCTATTCAACCGTCCCATCTTCAGGCGAAACGTGGAATTACCTTAAGGGTACTTTAGACGAAACCGCGATGATTAGCGGGTTGCTTAAGGAGCAGTTCTCTCATGTCCAGTTGATTACTGATACTTTGGCCACCGAGGAGAGATTCAAATCGGTGGCACCACAATGTCAGGCTTTGCACTTGGCCACGCATGGCTTCTTTTTCCCCGATCCCGAAGAGATTAGGATTGCTGTTGAATCGGTGACAGAGGAGGGAGAAGTGGAATTCCGAGGGGGAACTCCCAACTTTGGGTATAACAACTTTGTGCAGAATCAAAACCCCCTTATGCGCTCGGGACTTGTGTTTGCAGGGGTAAACGATTACTGGGGCGGGGCCAAAGCTGTGACAGGCGATGATGGCGTACTGACGTCATTGGAGGTTATCAACATCGATCTGCGAAAGAATAAACTTGTAGTGCTCTCGGCATGCGAAACCGGGCTTGGTGATATTGCAGGAAGCGAGGGGGTTTACGGTTTGCAGCGGGCTTTCAAAATGGCTGGTACCAATTTCCTTATTATGAGTTTATGGCAGATTCCCGACAAGGAAACAGCTGAATTCATGCAAACATTTTATACCTTGCTGATAAAGGAAAAAGATTTGCAAAATGCTTTTACCCAAACCCAGAGTATTATGAGGCAGCAATACGACCCCTATTTCTGGGCCGCCTTCGTTCTGGTTGAGTAATGGGATATAATGAGAGAACAAATTGTTTTTCAGTTTTTCTTTATGTGAAGGAGATTTTTATTTTAAGTAAGTATTGATTCTTTACAAAAAAGGCACTAAATTTGTTTTTAGTTCTAATTGATAGCCAATACAATCACATAATAAAATCCATATGCCATGAAAAGATTAGTTTTACTACTCACAATGCCACTCTACGTTTTCGTAGTATCGGCCCAAGTTCCCTTCAAAGTAATCACTGTTAACGGTGAAATTATCGCCACCAAAGCCAATGTGACCTTACAGAATGGTATTGAAGTGTCGAGCGATGACAACTTCGATTTTCGCAAACCTAACTCAAGGGCTGCCATGATTAACTCGGAGCGGGGAAGAATTGTACTTACCGAGCAGAACGCCTCCGATGCTTTTTCGAAAGCGGCATTTGCTCCTCCCATCAGTTCCATCAGCTCGCGCAGTGCAACTGTATCAAACATAGCCGAACTAAAAAATATTTTTGATGATAAAATGCTTATCATCGAGAATATGAAGTTGAAAGTTGGAGCGGATGAATTCCCCATGGAGGACAATAAATTTTTCTACATTAGGTACAAATACAACGATGAAACGGTAAATAAGAAATTGACATTTGTCAACGATACGCTTATTATCGATAAAGATGAACTTTTTTCGGTTGACGGGAAGGCTATTGATAATTCCGGTGTCAGTCAGGTGAGTTTATATTACTACCGTAAGGGGGAGCAGAAGCCCGAATCCATTCTGATTAACACTTTTGAGCCTGTTTTTGTTAATAGCCAGCAGCTTAAGCCCGAAATAGATATCATTTACAAAGAGTTGAAAGGCAAGTCGTCTGAAATGTTACTGTCCGAGATCTACGATTATCTCAATATGTTTTATGGAAAGATTGACAAGGAAGATTTAAAAGTGTGGCTTAAGAAGGAATATAAATCCGACTTTTAATATTGCAACATCGGAAAGCAAAGGGGTGTGAGGTTTTGTGCAACACCCCTTTATTTTTGAACACTGAAACCCTTCAAAACGTGAAAAAACTCGCTCAGTTTTTTGGCCTTTCCCTGTTTTTCGTTTCCGCATTTGCCCAGCATACACGGCAACCCATCTCAAATTTTACGCCAGCCGAATACGGACAGGGGTACTCATCGTATACGCATGCCGTAACCGAGGATGAAAATGGGCTAATATACGTAGGCACAGCTTTTGGTATTTTGCAATTCGATGGTACTTCGTGGAGATTTATTCCTGTGAAATCGGGCGTCCACGTTACCTCTTTGGCCTTTTTCAATAATACGGTTTACGTGGGGTCGCAGGGCGAGTTTGGATTTCTCAAAGCCAACGAAAACGGCAGGTTGGAATACCAATCCCTTTCCGAAAATCTATCGGAGGAAGATAAAAGGTTCACAGAGATATGGAAAGTACTGATTTGGAATAAACGTATCGTATTTCAGGCCGAGGAGAAGATTTTTGTTTACGCCAACGATTCCATTTCCGTTATTAATCCTGAAACTTCATTCTTCCTTGCGTATGTGGTGGATGATCAACTCTTTGTGAGAAGCAAGAATGTTGGTTTAATGGCATATGGCGAAGGAGGATTCTCCTTGGTCCCCAATGGACAAATCTTTGCCGATATCAGGGTATTTGCCATACTCCCTTACAAGGAGGACTCCAAGGTAATTGTTACTGAGGAAGGTGGAATTTGGGTGTGGGAGAGCAGTTATTTTTATAAAATTAACACCGAAAAGGCAGTCGACAGCAAACTTGACAATTCCGAAATTATCGGTGGGAAGATGCTTTCCGATGGCAATTATGCCCTTTACTCCATGAAAGGAGGAGTACTTATATTAGACAAATCGTTTGGCATTATCACGGAGTACAACGAGAACACGGGCATGCTCTCGTCTGATGTTAAGGATATTATAGAAGACGAATATGGCAACCTATGGGCAGCCACCCAGATGGGCGCCAGTAGAATACTCTACACCTCGCCCTTCTCATATTATAACCAGTCTTCAGGGCTGTACGGAACGGTGCTGGCCGTCGGTAGTATGGGAAACCAACTGTTGGTGGGCACTTCGGTTGGACTTTTCATCGAACGGCCTGTGGGTATGAAAGTTTTTGAAGAGGTAGAAGTTACCAAAGGAAGTGGCAGTATTTGGGCCATGGAGAAATCCCCCCAAGGTCTATGGATAGCCACAGATAAAGGACTTTGGCTGTATGATGGCAAGAGGTTTACAGGTATTAATCACAAAAATTCGAGTAGCATCAGGTATATCCGTGAGCTCAATTGGATAATTTCGGCGGGCTATGGAGGCTTGCAAATTATTGATACCAAAACTCTACGGCAACTTAAGAGCATTGAAGAGGTAGGGGGAGATATTTACGGGATAGCTTACAAATTTGATAAGAAAACCCGTTCGGCTGAAATATGGTTAGGTTCAAAAACCAGTGGCATTTTTCAGCTTATCATTTCCCCTGCCTTAAAATACAACCTTGATTTCTTTGGCCCCGAAGATGGCCTGCCATCCGATTGGGTTTGTGCCTATCAGGCAGGGAATGATGCGGTGTTTGCCACCTCCGAAGGCATGCTTAGGTTTGTTTACCCCGAGGAAATATATAGTTTAATGGGTGACAATTCCATGAGCATCGAGGACATTAGGGGCTACTTTGACATTGTGGATTTACCCAAATACTCGCACGATAAATCCATAACCGCCTTTCTTTTTGGCAACGAAGATTCATATGCAGCGCTGGATTATCATGTGCATTCTATTTCCATGTCCGATAGCATCCCCAATAGCTACGATTATGTTACACTGCAAATGGGGCGAATAAATACAATAGCCAAACAGGACAATGAACTTTACGTGGGCGGCGACCTGGGCTTATGCATTGTGAATCAGAACAAGCTGATTAAAACCTACTATGCCAAACCCCATATCCTTTTACGCAAAGTAATCATTGGACAGGACTCTATCATTTGGCATGGTGATGTACAAATTGGCGGAAAGCAATTTATTATCCCCTTTTCACTGAATACGTTAAGTCTCGATATTGCCTCAACTTACCATGATAATGGCATTGGTGCACAGTATTCGTGGATGATAAAGGATGTTGATAAGGGCTATACCCGTTGGACTCCACTGGGAAATATTGCCCTTTCCAATCTTAGGGAAGGGGAATATGAGTTGTTAATGGTGGCTAAGAATATTCACGATGAGCAGGGAAATGAGATTAAATTCAACTTCAGGATATTGCCACCCTGGTATCGCAGTGTATGGGCTTACATTCTATACGCCATCATTTCCATAGCTTTGATAATCCTGATAATTCAAATTAACATCAGAAGGCTGAAGGCACAAAACCGCCGATTGGAGGAAATTGTCAGGCAGCGCACAAAGGAGGTGGTGGAACAGAAGGAGCGGATAGAAAATATCCTGGAGGATATACGTTCAAGTATTAACTACGCCCAACGTATCCAGCAGGCACTCCTTCCCAGTCGTGAGCTGATCAGGGAGTACCTGCCAAAGCATTTTATAATCTTCAAACCGCGCGATGTGGTCAGCGGCGATTTCTACTGGGCTGCAAGGATAAAGCATTGGATTGTTGTAACTGTTGTGGATTGCACCGGACACGGTGTCCCCGGTGCATTTATGAGTATGCTGGGGATGTCGTTCTTGCACGAGATTGTGAGGAAGGAAGAGGTAGTTAATGCTGCCCATGTTCTTATTGAACTTCGTAAAGCTGTAATCGAGGCGTTGAAGCAAACCGGCAAGCAGAATGAGCAGAAGGATGGGATGGATATGAGCCTTGCTGTGATCAATCTGGAAAGCAAGAAGTGTTGCTGGGCCGGGGCCAATAACCCTCTCTACATTGTCCGCAGCAATGGCAATGGAATGGATAAAGAGCAGCTGGAGGACGAAGGCAGGAACAAATTCTTCTTTTTTGAGAATTGCTACATGCAGGAAATTAAAGCCGATAAGATGCCCGTGGCCATCCATACTTTTATGGACGATTACACAAACCATGAAATCGAATTGCATGAAGGCGACAGGATTTACCTGTTTACCGATGGGTTTGCCGACCAGTTCGGAGGCCCCGATTACAGAAAATTCATGGCCAAATCGTTGAGGGCTTTGATTGCCGATACTTTTAATGCGCCTATTGCGCAGCAGGGAAGCCAAATGGAACAAGTTTTAAATGAATGGATTACTTCGGCAGGCGATAGGGCAGAGCAGATAGATGATATTACCCTAATGGGTATCGAGATTTAAAATGTTTTGGCTGGATCTCGATACTTAACCAACCACTTTCAGCTTGGCAAATTTAAGCAGTAGGGTCTTTTTCCCTGCCGATTGGAACTCTATGGTGGCCTTCCTGTTCTGCCCCTGCCCTTCCAATTCGAGAACTACCCCTGCTCCGAACCTTCCGTGAAGAACTTTGGCGCCTACAGCAAGGGAATCGATTTCAGGGTCAGGCGGAACTGACCCCGGTTCGTTGTATTGCGGTTGTTGAAGGCGAACCAGTTTCTTGTACTCGCCCTTTGGTGAAAAACTCCCCTTATTACTTCCCTGATAAGCCCCGTAAGGTGGTCGTTTGGCTGTCGGTGTCGTGGAGTATTCACTAAAATCCAATGAAAAATTGTCCGTTTCCCTTTCAAGCCTTGCGCTTTCTACCCAGCGCTGGTCAATCTCCTTAATGAATCTACTGGGTGCGCAATGGGTCAGATTGCCCCATTTGTAACGGATCTGTGCATGCGATATGGTTGCAAGTTTAGCAGCTCTGGTTAGGGCAACATAAAACAGCCTTCGTTCCTCCTCAATCTCATCGGGAATGCCAACCGATAATCTGGAGGGGAAAAGGTCCTCCTCGACCCCGGCAATGAACACGTAGTCGAATTCCAAACCTTTGGCCGAGTGGATGGTCATAACCGAAACCTTATCCTTATCCTCGGGCTTATCGGTATCAGCATCGGTCAGCAGCGATACGTTGGCCAGGTAATCGGCCAGAGAAAGAGCTTCGGTTATCCCTTCCCTCCTTTGCGAATCGACATACTCTTTAATGCCATTCAGTAGCTCTTCAAGGTTCTGCAACCTCGATATCCCTTCAATGGAGTTATCCGATTTAAAATCGTACAGCATCCCCGATTCAACCACGATGGTACGTGCCGTCTCATAAGCATCGTCGGTGAAAATGATGGACCTGAAACGGGATATCAAGCCGTGAAAATCAACCAGCTTTTTCAGGGCGGCAGGCTTTACCCCGGGATTCACCTGGTGTAAATTCTCAATGGTGGACCAAATGCTATGGTTCTTGCTATTCGATTCCCTTTCCAGATGTTCTACCGTGGTTTCGCCTATTCCGCGCGGTGGAAAGTTGACAATCCGTTTTAACGATTCGTCATCGTGGGGATTTACGGCCAACCTGAAGTATGCCAGAATGTTTTTAATCTCCTTGCGCTGGTAAAACGAAAGGCTTCCGTAAACCTTGTATGGGATATTGCGCTTTCTGAGAGCCTCCTCAAAAATTCGCGATTGTGCATTAATACGGTAAAGCACGGCAAACCTATTGTATGCTACGTGATCGCGGTGGCAAATTTCGCTAATGGTATTGGCCACCATCAGTCCCTCTTCATGATCGTTGTATGCCTCAATAATCTTAACCTTTTCGCCTTCGTCGTTGGCCGAAAAGGCTACTTTCTGTATTTGCCTCTGATTCTTGGCAATCACGCTGTTGGCAGCATTCACTATGGTCTTGGTGGAGCGGTAGTTCTGTTCCAGTTTGAATAGCCTATAGTTCGGATAGTCGTTTCTGAAATTCAGGATATTCTCAATCTTGGCACCCCTGAACGAGTAGATGCTTTGAGCGTCGTCGCCAACCACGCATACATTCTGCCGCGTTGCGGCCAATTTTTTGACAATCAGGTATTGGCTATAGTTTGTGTCCTGATACTCATCAACCAGTATGTAGTGGAACTTCTCCTGATACTTGGCCAATACCTCGGGGTAGTCACGGAACAGAATATTGGTATTAACCAGTAAATCATCAAAATCCATTGCCGAGGCCCTGAAGCAACGTTGTGCATACAGAGCGTAAATATGGGCCATTTCAGGTTTGCGGGCTTGCCTGTCGTAACCAACCAGCTGAGCGTTGGCAGCGTACCCCTGCGGGGTAATCAGATTGTTCTTTGCCCACGAAATACGCCTCATTACATCGCTCACCTTGTAGGTATTTTTATCAAGGTTTTGCTCTTTGATAATGGTTACCAGCAGGTTTTTCGTATCGGAGGTGTCGTACACGGTGAACGTTTTGGGGTAACCCAGCTTATCGCTTTCCATGCTAAGTATCCGCATGAATTTGGAGTGAAATGTACCCATCCAAAGCTGCCGTGCCGTTATCTCATCGACCATGCCGGTAATGCGGGCCTGCATTTCACGGGCGGCTTTATTGGTAAAGGTCAGTGCCAGAATATTCCATGGCGGTACACCCTGCTTAAGCAAATGGACAATCCGCATGGTTAATACCCTGGTTTTACCCGACCCGGCCGCTGCAATAATCAGTGCGGGGCCTTCGGTAGCCATCACTGCTTCGCGTTGTGCCGGATTCAGACCTTCCAAATACTCCATAAATTCTTTAAAATAGTTGCCTTCGCAAAATTACCCAGGGGTTACCTCTAATCCAAAATAAATGGGGCAATGTTATTAACACAAATTGACCCATGGTTGGGCTTGAATAAAAAAATGTTGAAAATATAATCCATTCCCAAAAAATCCGTTTATTCTTTTGTTCCATCGCTATTCATCTGGCTGATTGCGTAAAAAATTACTATCATTGTAGTTCCATTTTCTAAAAAGATTATCCGATGAGGGTTGTAAGGAAACTATTCCTATTAATCACTGTTCTTGGGGCTTTGGTGTCGGAAAAGGAGGTGCAGGCGCAACTTTTTTCTCCCGGCTGCGATTGGGTAGGCACAACCCAATATCAGTACGTTGCATCTGAGCTGCAAGACCCCATTTTTATCTTCTTTTCGTGGTCGGACAATCCGATGCTCGGTAATCTCAGGGCACAATTTTCCGATTCGACACATGCAACATACCTGTGGAGAAAGTACGACCCTGCACAACGGCAGTTTAATATTATTCAGGGACAAACCGATTCGCTACTCATCAATTTAGATAGGGGAGGGTATAGGGCTGAGGTTACCGTTGGCGATAGCACAGAGATATACACAGCATGGGTTATGATTGACGATGTGGAAATTGACCGGTTGGCCGTGTGGAACAATAACTGCGAAAGGCTGACACTGGCCCTGTTTTCAAAGCCAAATAATTTTTACGAGGTTAACTCAAATTACTTTACATACTACAATTACTATACGCCCATACATGCTCCGCTTACCGTACTGGGACCTCGTGGATACTTTGGCGATTACGCGTTCGCCTCTAATCCCGATGAAGTGCCGGTGGATGAACTTTTACCCTTTCTGCAGAACTCACATTTAATTGATATTGAATTCGAAAGCCCGGCGAATCAATCGCTTCACGGCCCGCTTCACGATGCTAAGTATGAATTGGTAATCCACACCCCCTTTGGCAAGGGCGATTTGCAGGTAGAAACCGAAGAAATTCCGGCCATTGCAACAAGGGCTGATTTTGAACTTTTTATCAATCAACCAGTTGATGGGATTCCCGATTGGGTACCCGGCGGTGATAGCCCATCGGGAGAAGCCCTGTTGGAAATTAAATTGGAAAGCTCATCGGAGAATGCCGATTCCATATACTGGAAACTGCACAAGATTACAGAGCTGTATCCCCATACCAGCAAGGTTATCTGGAGCGACAGCTCGTACATGGAAAGCGGGAGGGAAGTTTTCCCCCCTAAAGAGTTGATGGTTCCCGGTTTCTACAAGGTAGAACATTCGTCAAAAAAGTTGAGTTCGGGCTGTATTGATAAACTGTTACTGCCATTCGACGAAAACAAATTTTTAGAGGTGGACTCATCATTTTTTAAAGGTGCCGCTATCCCCAACGTGTTTACTCCCAACGGAGCCAATCCAACCTTTAAGTTCGTGCTTCCCGAGGATAATATCATGTCCATCAAAGATTTCAAAATAACCATATTCAGCCGTTGGGGTAATCGGGTTTACGCATATACGGGCGACCCCAAAACTTGGGAGGGATGGGACGGAAAGATAGATGGCACCAAAGGCGATGCCGCTGCCGGTGTGTACTATTTTGTTATCGAGGCCGTTGGTTGGGATGGCAAGAGATATAGGAAAGGGCAGTACAAGGGTTTTCTACACCTCTTCAGGTAGCCGTTTCTACCTATTCCTTTTTATTCTTACCGTTGACATGCATACGGTACTTTACCTCTCAATCTAATCATCGAAATTTCAACCTGTTTGGTAAATTGTACCCCAATTTAGCCAAAATTTAAAAATGATTAGCTATTTTTGAATGGGACTAAAACTATACAACTATGCTGACAGAAACAGTATCTCAATACTTTGAGGGAAGTATCCGTAATAATTGGGATTATAAAGCGCTATCCGATTATAAAGGCGAAACCTTGGCTTACAGCGATGTAGCTCACATAATTCATCGCGTGCATAACTTTTTTCAGGCAGTAGGCATTAAGCCCGGCGACAAGGTTGCCCTGCTGGGCAAAAACTCGGCCCGTTGGTGTACGGTTTATCTGGCAACGGTTTCCTATGGAGCAGTGATTGTGCCCATCCTGCCCGATTTCAAACCCACCGATGTGCAGGGAATTGTTACCCACTCCGATTCCATCCTGCTCTTTGCCGAGCAGTCGTTGTTCGATGCACTGGATTTTGAGCAGATGCCCATCCTAATGGGTGCACTCAGGATAAACGGATTTTCCATATTGGCTCAGCGTTCCGACCAGTTCGTGGGGGCGGTTAATGAAGTCAAGCTGGACAAACCCTACGATGCCAATCCCCTTAAGGCTGACGAGTTTAGATTGCCCCAGATTGAAAACGATAAACTGGCTGTTATCAGCTACACATCGGGTACCACTGGCTTTGCAAAGGGAGTAATGATTCCGCACAACAGCTTGGCTGCCAATATTCGATACGCCCAAAGGAATATGCCGCTCAACCCCGGCGATCCCATCGTTTCATTTCTGCCTTTAGCCCACACCTTTGGCTGTGCCTTCGAGTTCTTGTTCCCTTTCACCCTTGGTTGCCATATAACCATACTCACCAAAACCCCTTCGCCACAGGTGATTCTGCAGGCATTTCACGACGTGAAGCCTTCGCTAATCCTGTCGGGACCACTGGTGGTTGAGAAGATTTTCAAGAAGCAGGTACTGCCCATTATCAGCAAGCCAATAATGAAAGTGATTCTCAATATCCCGGGGATTAACCGTATTATCCTTAATAAGATACATACAAAGCTATTCAATGCCTTTGGCGGTAATTTCAGGGAGTTGGTGCTGGGCGGTGCTGCCTTTAACCCTGAGGCTGAGCATTTTTTCAAAAAGATTAAGTTCCCCTTCACCGTGGGTTATGGTATGACCGAGTGCGGACCCCTTATCAGCTACCACAACTGGCGAGAGAATCCCATTGGCTCATCGGGTAGGATAGTGGATACCCTGGAGATTAAGGTCGATTCGTCCGACCCGGCCAAAGTGGCAGGCGAGATAATAGTGCGTGGGGAAAACGTGATGTATGGCTACTACAAAAATAAGGAGGCCACCGACGAGGTTCTCGATTCCGATGGCTGGCTGTACACAGGCGATTTGGGATTGATGGATAAGCTGGGAAATATCTACCTCAAAGGGCGTATTAAGAGCCTGTTGCTGGGTGCCAGCGGAAAGAATATCTACCCCGAGGAGATAGAATCCATTTACAATAACAAGTTTGGCGTTGCCGAAACCGTGGTAGTGCAGCGCAACGAGAAACTGGTTGCCCTTATCTACCCCGATATGGATTTTGTGAAGAACGAAAACCTGTCTAACGACGATTTGAAGAAGCTGTTCGATGAGTACAAGAAGGAGATTAACGAGCAGATACCGGCCTACATGAACGTTTCACAGGTGGAAATCCATCAGGAGGAGTTTGCCAAAACGCCCAAGAGAAGTATCAAGAGATTCTTGTATAAGTAAGATATTATCTTTAGCCTGTACGTATTCGGCAAAAATAGTCACCCTAAAGCGATACAACCCAAGGTTGTATCGCTTATTTTTTGCTGTGGTAGTCGTACTGCTATTGCTCTTTTACTATCACGATTTTGTCAATGGCATCGCCCTGCCTGATTTGGTCAATCACTTCGAGCCCCTCGTACACTTTACCAAAACAGGTATGATTGCGATCGAGATGGCTGGTGTTGGTGCGGCTGTGGCATATAAAGAATTGTGATCCTCCGGTATTACGCCCTGCATGGGCCATGGAGAGGACACCACGGTCGTGGTACTGCCTGTTGCCATCCAACTCGCAGTCGATGCTATACCCGGGGCCGCCCGTCCCTACGCGTCTGTCGGTCATATCCCTTGAAAAGGGACATCCGCCTTGTATCACGAAGTTGGGAATGACTCTGTGGAACGCCAGTCCGTTGTAAAACCCTGCCTCGGCAAGTTTAATAAAGTTGGCCACTGCATTGGGGGCATCATCAAAGTATAATTCAATCTTCATTACACCCTTTGGGGTGTGAATTTCGGCATGCTTCATAGTCGGTGTATGCTATTGAGTGATTAGTAGAACTCAGGTGAATGTTGATCAAATGGATTCAAATGGATAAGTTTAGATTAGATTGCGTTGCTGCGCAAGGTGGCAAATCTGGCTGACAATTTCATCGGTGCTGAGGGTTGAGCGGTTCAGTATGATATCGAAAAGGTGTGAGTCGGGCATGTTGCCCCGGAAAAATTCCAAAAACGTTTCTCTCCGCTTATCGGTCTCTTTAACCTTGGTAGAAGCTTCGGCAGAGGATATGTTGAAACGTTTTTTTATCATATTGACCCTCCAGTTGAACGGTGCGATCAGCTTGATATGGATGGAGCGCTTGATATGCTTGGCAATCACACACCCTGCCCGCCCAACGATAATGGCATTGCCCTGCTCGGAGTAGGAACGTACTATTTGGGCAATCATCCTTTTTATCTGGATGTCACTCAGGTACTTGTCCTTTGAGAAGATTGATACTAAATCGCCAAACATCGATTTTTGCTCAGCACCAAAAATATGCGATATATCCTCGGGTTTGACTTCAAGGGCATTAGCCGCATCGTGAAATACCTGATGGCTGATAAACAACCACTCCTCCCTTTCACCGGTCAACTTTTTACACTCGTTAATCTTTTTGGCAAGCTTCTCGGCAATCTCACTGCCGTAGCATCCGTATTGTCTCGATATGGTAATCACGGGGCCCAGTTCGTGGACTGTCTGTTCCTCCTTCCGACGAACCCTTTCGTGCATGTATCGTAGAAAGAGATTTTCCATGGTTTTTTTCTTCTAAATATACAACAAAAAGAAGGAACAAGGCATTTATTACACCCTATTTTATAAAGATTTCTTTTTTGAGGGAGTTGGAATAGGCGTGAATAAAGGGCAGGTGCTCCTTGTATGGAGAAAAAAAGCCTCAGGTTTTTCAATCCGAGGCTTGTATTCTGACTGGTTAGTACGGCTAATCTTCCTCTTCCTCCTCCTCGTATGCCTTCAACAGTTTTTCCTGAACATCGGCCGGAACCTGTTCGTAGCTGGAAAATTTCATGTCGTAAGTAGCCCGTCCGCTGGTTAGTGAGGATAGTGCGGTAGAGTACTTATTCAGCTCTGCCAAAGGCGTTCTGGCTTTGATTACCTCGAACCCTTTTTTACTATCCATCCCTAGGATAATCGACCGCCTGTTCTGCAAATCGCCCATCACATCGCCCATTTTATCGGCGGGCACCAGCACTTCCACTTCGTAAACAGGTTCCATAATCTTTGGCCCGGCTACTTTAAACGCATTCTTAAATGCATTGCGGCCGGCCAGTTTGAAAGAGATCTCGTTGGAGTCAACCGGGTGCATTTTACCGTCGTAAACGGCCACGCGGATATCGCGTGCATAGGAACCGGTAAGCGGGCCTTCCTCCATTTTCTCCATCACACCCTTGAGGATGGCGGGGAGGAAACGTGCGTCGATGGAACCGCCCACGATGCAGTTGTAGAAAACCAACTTGCCGCCCCATTCCAGTTTAATCTCCTCCTTCCCGCGAACGCTGATGTTGATTTCCTTATTGTTCACCTTGTACTTCACAGGATCGGGTGCTCCTTCAACATGAGGCTCGATAACCATGTGAACTTCGCCAAACTGTCCGGCTCCACCACTCTGTTTCTTGTGACGATAGTCAGCCTGTGCAATCTTAGTGATGGTTTCGCGATAGGGAATTTTTGGGGAAATAAAGTCAACATCAATTTTGTAGAGGTTGAGCAGCTGCCATTTCAGAATGTTGAGGTGGTGCTCGCCCTGTCCGTGGACGATAATCTGCTTCAGCTCTTTTGAGTATTCAATGATGATGGTTGGATCCTCCTGATGCGCCCTGCTGAGGTATTCGCCCAGCTTTTCCGTATCCGATTCACTCTTGGCTTTGATGGCGGTCCTAAACTTGGAGTTGGGGAAGTTCATGGTGCCGAAATCAATGGATTTACCTGGAGCACAAAGGGTGTGATTGGTCTTGGTGTTTTTAAGCTTTACGGTGGCTCCAATATCTCCGGCTACCAGTTCGGAAACTTTGTTTCGGGTTTTACCTGCCACAACAAACAGCTGGGATATTCTCTCCTTGCCATCGTTGGTAGTATTTACCATGTCCATTGCCTCGGTAATCTTGCCCGAAACCACTTTGAAGTAGTTAATTTCGCCGATGTGTTGCTCTACGGCCGTTTTAAATACGAATAGTGATGCGGGATCGTTTACGGCGCATTTCACCTCTTTTCCGTCAACCGTTTTTTCGGCAGGCATTTTATCGGGCGATGGGCCAACGTTTATAATGAAATCGAGTAGGCGGTTGGTGCCAATGTTGCGTTTGCTCGAAATGCAGAATACCGGGAATAGCCCCCTCGACAGCAGGCCGATTCGTATCCCTTGATGCATCTCAGTTTCCGACAGGGTACCCTGATCGAAGAATTTTTCCATGAGGCTTTCGTCGTTCTCGGCTGCGGTTTCGATAAGGGCATTATTCATTTCTGTGGCTTTATCCATCTCATCGGCGGGTATGTCAAGCTCTTCGTATTCGCCAGACTCGCCTTTGTAGTGGTACATCTTCATGGAGATCAAATCGATGATGGCATTGAAGTCGCTCCCTGCGTTGACCGTGTACTGAACGGGAGTTACCTTGGGGCCAAAGCTCACTTTGAGAGAATCAATGGTTTGCTCAAAATTTGCCTTGTCGTGATCCAGCTGATTCACCGCAAAGATTATGGGTTTGTGGAGCCTTTCGGCATGACGACCGAAAATTTCGGTACCCACTTCAACGCCATACTGGGAGTTGACAACCATTACTCCCATGTCAACAGGCCTCATGGCCGTTATGACGCCCCCCACGAAGTCATCGGACCCCGGTGTGTCTATTATGTTGATTTTATGGCCGTTAAATTCGGTGTAGAGTACGGTGGAAAAAATTGAACGTTGGTTCTGCTGCTCGATTTCGGTATAGTCCGAAACGGTACTTTTGGCTTCAATGGTTCCCTTACGCTCAATAACCTTGCCTGCAAACATCATACTCTCGGCAAGAATGGTCTTCCCTGCGCCGGTATTGCCCAGTAAGGCTATGTTTCTGATTTGATCTGTTTGGTAGGTTTTCATGTAACTTGCTTTATGGCTGTTTAACAATCTATTCTATATGGTTTTGCGTTTCGTGGTAATCGGTTAAAAAAAAGTCTCCAAAAATACTAAAATTTTGTATTATACAAATATTGTTTGTTGTTGATATCAAACCGTTTTAAAAGGAATATAAACTCCTACTCGATTTTTGGCTTCGCCCTTCGATAAAGTTGATGAAAGAATTCGTAACCACTTTATTCCCTCCGGCGGTGGGATATCGACCGGTAAAGTACCAGTCGCCTTTATCATTAGGGCACGCCGTATGAAGATTCTCAATGGTTTGAAATACAATTTTCACCTTGGATTTGATACCCCTTGGTGAGATGATTTGTGCTATCTTATCGGAAATTTGCCCGGGGGTAAAAGGTTTGTATATATCGGTTACATAGTTCACCATTTCCTCCTTTGGCAAGTTTTGCTGCGCTTTACACTTATTGTAAACGGCATTAATTACGCTTTCTCTACCGCTCTCTTTAAGCAGTTCGATGGCAGCACGAAATGCTGCGAATTCGCCTAAATTGCCCATATCAATGCCATAGCAGTCGGGGTACCTGATTTGAGGTGAAGACGAAACCACAACGATTGATTTGGGATTAAGGCGATCGAGGATGCGGAGTATGCTTTCTCTCAGGGTAGTTCCCCGTACAATGGAGTCGTCGATTACAACCAGATTGTCCAACCCCTCGCGAATGGTTCCGTAGGTGATGTCGTAAACGTGCCCAACCAGATTGTCGCGACCCTTTTCTTCGGAGATGAAGGTTCGTAGTTTAACGTCTTTCACTGCAATTTTCTCTACCCTGGGGCGGGGCGAAATGATGGCTTCGATTTGGCTTTCAGTCAAAGAGCCATTCCCTTTCTTAATCAGGTGTGCCTTTTCCTTAAGCATATAATCTTCCACGCCCTTGAGCATGCCATAGAAGGCAGTTTCGGCTGTATTGGGTATGAACGAGAACACGGTATTCTCGAGATCGTACTCAATGGTTTCAAGGATTGACGGCGTTAAGAGCTCTCCAAGCTTTATCCTTTCGCGGTAGATATCCCTGTCCGTTCCCCGTGAGAAGTATATGCGTTCGAATGAGCACGATTTACGCTGCTGAGGCACTCTTACCTCTTGCATATCCACGCTTCCGTTGCGTTTTATCACAAGCGCATAGCCCTGCTTTATCTCATTGACAGCATCGGTGCTGACATTCATCACGGTTTGTATAACCGGGCGCTCCGAAGCGGCTACCACAATCTCGTCGTCGGCATAGTAAAAAGCCGATCGGATACCCCACGGATCGCGGCACACGAATGCATCGCCATGCCCAACCAAACCGGCAAGCACGTATCCCCCGTCGAAATCCTTGGTGGAATCTTGTAGTATTTTACCCAGATTCAGATTATCGGCAATAAGGTTGCTGATTTCGCGATTTTCAAAACCTTCGTTTTTGTACTGCCTAAAAAGTTGCTGATTCTCCTCGTCCAGAAAGTGTCCCAATTTTTCCAAAACGGTAACCATGTCGGAATAATCCTTGGGATGCTGGCCAAGTTCAACCAGCTTTTGGAACAGTTCATCCACGTTGGTCATGTTAAAATTCCCGGCCAGTACCAGGGTCTTCGATTTCCAGTTATTCTCACGCATAACCGGATGGACGTAATCGATAATATTATTCCCATAGGTTCCGTAACGTAGATGCCCAAGGTACAGCTCGGCTGCAAACGGGATATTATCCTTTGCCCAAGCGGCATCGTTGAGCAATTTTGGCTTCTCACTCCATGATGAAAATCCGGAATGAATAGAATCGAACACTTCGCTGATTGAAGAGGGGGAATTGCTACGAATCCTGTCGATGTAACGATATCCCGGCTTAAGGCCAAGTTTTACGCTTGCTGCCCCTGCCCCGTCCTGTCCTCTATTGCGCTGCTTTTCCATTAACAGGTAGAGCTTTTGCAAGCCGTACATCCAGTTTCCGTATTTCAGCTGGTAGTACTCCAATGGTTTAAGCAGCCTGATCAGGGCAATTCCGCATTCATGTTTTAGCTGGTCCGACATATGGTGAAATGAACTATAATACTGAACAGTTTTTTCCCCGGTTCCCTTTGATTAACGATTGGTTACCATTACCATTACCATTACCATTACCATTACCCATCACCAATACTTTTACGCTATCTCCTATGGGGCAAGTACCGTTCATAAGAGGCCACGAGCCTTCGGGGCTTCTGCTGTTGATTTTGTATTGCTCAATGGAGTAAGCATAAGCCGGCATGGTATGAGTATCAACACATAAGTTAGTTAAGAGCAGGAAAATTTATCCATTCGGCAACGATAAACGCCTTGGGATACTTTCGTTCAATTGTTTTTAAAAACTTTAACGCTTCGTCACGGGTTCTGAAATCGCCAACCGATACTTTGTAATAGGGGCTGTCGAAAGTTCGGTAAACTGCAATTCCGGGGTAATTCTCCATGAATTCATCCATTGTCTCCTGCGAGACGGTTCGCGACTGTTGCCCCAAATCAAAATATACTCTTATCCGAAATCCTTGCATTCCCGGCTTAGAGGCGTTGCGTATGTAGTATTCGTTAAGAAGGTTGGCTATGACGATGTCTTGGTTTATGGTTATTTTGCCCATTTCGGTGTCAAAGGTTTCCAGCCGTTGAATTATTCCGTACTGCTCCTGTGCGAAGGAAGAAAAGGGCAAAAGCCCAAAAATTATTAGCAGAGCGCATATTGAAAACAACCAACGACCGGACATTCTGCTCATATAATTTTGAATAATAGAATGATTCAATCCGAGTAAAAAATCAGACCCGCAAATTTACAACTTTTGGTTTAGAGATGTACAAAAATATCCCACAATTGATTATTATTTTCTATTCAGTACCATTGGTTACCCATTAGAAAATTGTCAGTTGAATTAAAGGGAATTCTTCAGATTAATGAATGGCTGACGTTCAATGGTAATCTTACGTCGAACGGGAAACGAACTCCCTTTTATGTACCCCTCCACCTCAATCCTATCCAAAAAATTTTCGAACGACCCTGAGGTGGCCAATTTAAAGGCATCGGCCATGGTAATCAATTCAATTTCAACGGGTATGCTATAGGGTTGCCTTGAACAGGGAATCAGCTTAACGTGTTCGGTAATGCGAAAATCGCCAAGTTCTCTGTCGTTCATCCATACCTTGAACTCTATGTCGGTAATGGAAATTTTTCGGGTGTTGGGGTTGTCAATTACCAACTCGAGGTTTAGCATTATCTTGTTCTTTTTAAGTCCCCTCAGCTTTACCTCGTTTATTTCTTTAATACTAATGTCATTAACTTTCCCGCATCCCGTTAAGAGTAAAAAGGCTATGGGGATGAAGAAGCCGATTACTTTTAAAAAATATCTGCCGTTCATAACTTTCGGTTTCAATGGTAAAGATTATCAAGCAGTGAGTATGATTGCAAGCCCGATGCCAAGGTATGATAAAAAAGTATAAAGGGATTAATTTTATTCTTTTTTAGCTCTTAACGTTCAAATAGCCGGAAGTTGGCAGTGTTGCTTCAGCTCTCCTTTTCCATGGCACTGAGCAGCTCCTCCGTCATCTCAATGTTGTGGTACACATTCTGCACATCGTCATTGTCCTCAAACTCCTCAATCAGCTTAAGGACTTTCATAGCTGCCTGCACATCCATAAGCTTGTAATCGTTGGGAATGCGTTGTAACCCGGCATTTTCTGCTTCAATGCCCAGCTCATCCAGTTTTTTCTGCATCTTCCCGAAATCCTCCATGGCAGTGTACACCTCAAAGGTGTCGTCATTAACCTCAATCTCCTCGGCACCTGCCTCGATCAGCTCCAGTTCAAGTTCATCCTGCTCGAAATTACCCTTGCTAAAAGTGAATACTCCCTTCCTTTCGAACAGGTAGCTGAGCGACCCGTTGGTTCCCAATGTGCCGCCCCGCTTGGTAAAAATTGAACGAATGGCGCTAATGGTGCGGTTGTTATTATCGGTTAAGCACTCAACGAAAATGGGAGCGCCCTCGGGCCCGTGCCCTTCAAATGTCATTTCCTGAAGGTCAGCACCTTCTTTATCCGCCTTGTTGATTGCCCGCTGGATGTTCTCCTTGGGCATGTTTACACCCTTAGCGTTGTTTATGGCAAGCCGTAAACGGGGGTTGCTTTCCGGATCGGGGCCGCCTTCCTTAACGGCAATGGATATTTCCTTGGTAATCCGGCTGAATGCTTTCGAACGTTTGGCATCTGCAGCCCCCTTTTTCCTTTTTATGGTTGACCATTTACTGTGTCCGGACATGGTGATGTAAAGTATTTTAAGTGATAGAAATGGGTAAAACTATTTTCTGTTCTTGCAACTTCAAAAGTAGCGATTTTTTTTTAGTTTTTTAAAAATTTTTACTGCCGCTGAGGCAGAACCTCGGCATGTGGATTCGAAAAAAATAATTGAATTACCTTTGCACAAATTTTAACTCATTGGCCAAATGCTTTTGGAACAAAATAGCGGGTCGGGCTATACGAACAGAACGCAGTCCAACGGAAGGGTTTATATAGAAACCTATGGTTGTCAGATGAACGTGAGCGATAGCGAGGTTGTTGCTTCCATACTACAGTCCAATGGCTACTCATTGACATCAAAGCTTGATGAGGCTGACGTAATCCTTGTGAATACATGCTCCATTAGGGACAATGCCGAGGAGAGGGTGTGGGGGCGGCTTGATGTTTTCCGTCAGTATAAAAAGCGGAACCCCTCTGTTATCGTTGGTGTACTGGGATGCATGGGCGAGAGGCTAAAGGATAGCTTTTTTGATAAAAAAAATCTGGTGGATATTGTTGTGGGCCCCGATGCCTATAGGGAATTACCGGTGTTGCTGAGGTCGGCTGAAGGGGGGCAGAGTGGCATAAATGTATTGCTGTCGCGTGAGGAGACATATGCCGACATCAGCCCTGTGCGGTTGGACAAGAACGGCGTATCGGCCTTTGTTTCCATTATGCGAGGCTGTAATAATATGTGCTCGTATTGCGTGGTCCCGTACGTTCGGGGGGCTGAAAGAAGCCGCGATCCCGAAACCATAGCTCGTGAGGTGAAGGAGCTGATTGACGATGGCTACCGTGAGGTAACGCTGCTTGGGCAGAATGTTAACAGCTACAATTGGACTGTTGAAAACGGAGGTCTGGTCGGCTTTGCCAAGCTCTTGGAGCTGGTGGCACAGATAAACCCAACGCTGCGCGTTCGCTATTCCACCTCGCATCCCAAAGATCTGTCGGACGAGGTTCTGCTGACCATGGCCCGATTTGGTAATATTTGCAGCCATATCCACCTTCCTGTTCAGTCCGGATCGTCGCGCATACTCGGGCTGATGAACAGGGGATATACACGCGAATACTACATGGGCAGGGTAGAGGCCATCCGCCGGATTTTGCCCGATTGTGCAATATCAACCGATGTCATTGCCGGCTTTTGCTCCGAAACGGATGCCGATCACCGTGAAACCCTCTCGCTTATGCAGTGGGCAAACTTCGATTTTGCGTACATGTTTAAATACTCCGAGCGGCCCAATACAAAAGCTGCCCGCCGACTACCCGACGATGTTCCCGATGAAACAAAGACCCGAAGGCTGACGGAGATAATTGCACTACAGGGTAAGCTTTCGGAACAGAGTAAGAAAAAGGATGTTGGAAAAACCTTTGAAGTGCTGATAGAAGGGGTTTCAAAGAAATCGGATCAGCATTTTTATGGCCGTACTTCGCAGAATAAGGTAGTGGTGTTCCCAAAAGGGGATTCGAGGATAGGCGATTTTGTGAGGGTTGCCGTATTGAAAACCACACCGGCAACCCTTATCGGTGAAATTGTTTTATAAATTGTACTGCTGAAATTTGGCAGCCATAAGCAGGCGTTAGCCCGCTATTAATCTACATTTTCCGTCCTTTTGCATTTGTAATTTGGTTTTTTGCCTGTGTTTTTTGGCAGTTGGTCAAAAAAAATTCTTGAATTTATTGTCTAATAAATCAAATAATATTGTATATTTGTGGCACAGTACAATAAAACCAAACCATTAGACTATGAAAAGACTTTCGTATTTCCTTGTAGTTGCTGGGTTGTTTGCTTTTGTATCATGCAGTTCGCCAGCAGAAAAAAAGGTGGAAAATGTTGAAGAGGCCACCGAAGAGGTAGTAGAGCAGGACACTGTAGCTGCCGATCAGGTGGAAGAAAATGTTGAGGAGGTTGTAGAATAGCTTCCCTCACATTTTCGCCCTAAAACCTGAAACTTACAAAACAGCCTGTCGCAAAACAGCGGCAGGCTGTTTTGTTTTCGTCCAATTTGAACTTGTCCGAACCAGTTTCTTCCCTGTTTTCTACACAGGGTTATCCCTTTGTTAAAAATATTTATCAACTCGAAGTATGCCTTTCGGTTGAAATAGTTTATTTTTTTATGTGAAAATCAGTAGGGTTAATCCAAACACCCAGTACCATATACCATGAAGTAGGCTTCGTTTCTTTTTTTAAAGTAAAAGCAATCCCTTTTTATCTTTCAATACCCCAATTACCATAAATTCAGCTATTTTTATCCTTTATATTGAAATAACCCATAGTTTTTGTGCCTGCTGACTGTATAAAAACTTGCCGACATGAAACAAAAGGTAATTCTTTTGAAAGGGTCACATCGGAATCAAAGTGTTATCTTTTTCCAATTTGAAAAAGATGAAAAGATTATAAAAATACTGAGGCAAAATTTCAGTGTGCTTTGGAGTGCTACCAACAGGATGTGGTATGCCCCTCAGCAAGGATTTGATCTTCAAAAACTGCTTCAGGTAATGAAAGGTTTGGCATGGATAGATTATACCGCTCTTCGGTACAAAAGCCCAACCCCCGCAACACATCCTCACCATACTGAACCAAAGGAGAGCTTACCGGATCTGCCCCCGCACATGGCAGACAAGTTAGCCCAATTTACCCTGTGGATGGAGCATAAACGTTACAGCCACAACACCATTAAAGCCTACACGGATATGGTAAAGCTGTTTTTAATGTTTTTCAAGGACAGGGATACCGCCGAGATTACCAACAAGGATGTGGTGCGCTTTGTGAATGAGTATATGGTTAAGAGAAACCTGAGCTTCTCATACCAGAACCAGCTGGTGAACGGGCTGAAGCTTTTCTACCGTGAAGTGGAGAAAAGTCGTATGGACATTGAGAAAATCCACCGGCCCAAGCGGGAGTACAAATTGCCCAACGTGCTGAGCAAGGAGGAGATAAAAGGCATTTTGGAGGCACATGCCAATGTGAAGCACAGGGCCATGCTCAGCCTAATCTATGCCTGCGGACTGCGCCGTAGCGAGCTGCTGTATTTACGGCCTAAAGATGTGGACAGCAAGCGCATGCTCCTGATTATACGCAGGGGAAAGGGTCGAAAAGATAGGGTGGCTCCCCTATCGGCAAGGGTGCTAGAAATGCTTAGGGCATACTATAAAATGTACAAACCCAAGCAATGGCTCTTTGAGGGGCAGGTGATTGGCGAGCCCTATAGCGAGCAAAGCCTGCAGCGGGTGCTTAAAAGTGCGGTTGAAAAAGCGGGCATAAGCAAACCCGTAACCCTGCATTGGTTGCGACACTCGTATGCCACGCATCTGCTTGAGGGTGGCACCGACCTACGCTATATCCAGGAGCTTTTGGGGCATAAGAGTTCCAAAACCACCGAACTATATACCCATGTATCAACCAAGAACTTACAAAATATCCGGTCGCCATTTGATACGTTGTAAAAATATTACTACCTTGCGAAATATTGTATACCAAAAGTTATACATATACGCCCAAATATGGTAGGCTTTGTATAGCTTTAGTATACATATAAACGAGTTAGCCGTCACCCGTGCGAAACCGCACACCAAAAGGACGACAACGAGGCAAGACCTGTAAAGCCGTTAGAGCAGGAAAAAAATTAATGAGGTTTATGGTAAACTACACTAAATTTGACAGCAAAATGGAAGCTGAAAAACATTTCAAAGATAGGGTGATTTTGAAAAAACATATGCGTACAATTATTTTTCTATGGGCAATATTCTTGTTGCCAATAAGTTTATCAGCACAAATCAGAATTTCTGAAGATAAACCTAAAGAAAAAGAACCTGAATGGTTGAAATACAAAGATAT
>Ga0116143_10001298_pt1 | contig 30912 bp, 31 predicted proteins | sample AD_UKC034_MetaG_FD_89745 | JGI IMG/M metagenome (GOLD analysis project Ga0116143, IMG submission 89745) | Active sludge microbial communities of municipal wastewater-treating anaerobic digesters from USA - AD_UKC034_MetaG | ecosystem: Engineered > Bioreactor > Anaerobic > Digestate | place: USA... | reverse complement strand
GGCCCATCGCCGCCAGCTTTTCCTGCTGTAGCCGCGCCTCGGCGGTGCGCACGTCCTCGAGCAGCAGCACGCCGAAGGCGTCGCCCGCGCCGTTACCGGTGTCGATATCGCGCCGGCGCAGGAAGCGCATGCGCACCCGCAGCGTGCGACGCTCGCCGCCCTCGAACTCGAGCGCGATGTCGCGCCCGGCCTCGGGCCAGGCCGACGAATCGGCCAGCGCGGTCTCGACGGCCTGCGCCAGCGGCGCCCAGGCCCGCCGTGAGGCGAGCAGGAAGGGCGCGCTCGGACCCAGCCCCTGATCGGCGAGCAGCGTGCGCGCGGCCGGGTTGGCCGCGCGCACGCGCAGCCGGTGGTCGACGACGAGCACGCCGTCGACCATCTCCTCGATCATCAGCCGATTGAGCTGCGCCTGCTGCCGTGCCAGCGCCAGGCTGCCGCGCGCGGCCAGCTCCTCGCGCACCAGGCGTCCGGCAAGCTCACCCGACAGCAGCGTGATCACGAAGAGACCCAGCCCCGCCAGGCCCGCCTGCATCATCAGGGCGCTGAGGTCGCCGCCTCGCTGCGCCGCGTGCGCGGCGGTGAGCAGGAGCATCAGCGTCACACCCGCGGCGGTGGCCAGGGCCAGCACCCGGCGCGTCAGGACCCCGGCCATCAGCACGGGCAGCACGAGCAGCGCGGCGAAGTTGAAGCTCGACGCCGGTTCCAGCAGGTGCAGGCCGGCAAAGGCCGTCAGGTCGACGCCGATCGTCGCCAGCCACTGCACCCGGCCGTAGCGGCCGCCGCGAGCCCGGGCCGGCCCTCGGCGCGCGGGCGGCAGCAGCCAGAAGCTGATCGCCTGCACCGCGTAGGCCAGGCACAGCAGCGTCGACGCCAGCGATGGCTTGGTGCCCAGAAGGCCACTGGCCGCAAGCGCTGCGATCAGGATCAGCCCGACAACCGCGCGCGCCGCGGCGTAGGTCCGGTGCACGCGTGCCAGCGCCGTCTCCTGGGCCGTGGCCACGCGGCGTGCCTCGCGCGCAATGAAGCGGCTGTCGGCTGCGGTCTCGCCGCTGGCCGCCCAGGCCGGGTCGAAGAAGCTGTCCTCGGCATCGGCATGGCGGTCGCTGTCGACGCCGATGACGCCGAACCAGGACTCTTCCGCCGCCGGCGGCTGCGGCGCGCCGTGCCCCTCGCCACGCCGGTCGGACTGGCGACGGTCGCCGCGCCGGCGCTCGCCGACACGCCGGTCGCCCACACGCCGGTCGCCTGCGCGGCGCTCGTCCGGCGGCACTTGCGGTCGGCCGTTCCCCGGGCTCACGTCCGCGACGGCCGGGCGGTCGCCGTCATTGCGGGCCGGCCAGGCGGTGCGCCTGGCTGCAATAGGCGCGGCCCGCGGCGTCCAGCAGCGCCTCGTCACGCGGCAGGTGCACGCCGCAGTGCGCGCAGGCGAGCATGGGCGCGGCCCGGCCCCGCCGCGCACCGCGATCGGAACGGCCTTCGTCGCCGGTCTCGCGTCGCCTGCGCCCCGACATCGCGACGAGCACGATGCCGACGACGAGCACGATCAGCAGGTATTTCATGACGGTGTCCGCAAGGTGGGCAGGGTCGGGAGGCTCATGGACAGGGAAAGGGCAAACCTGCGGCACCGCGCTCAGACGATCGGCCGCGCCAGCAGCACCTCGAGCACGAAGCGCGTGCCGACATAGGACAAGAGCAGCAGCAGCGCACCGGCGTACAGCCAGCGCGTCGCGCGCCGCCCGCGCCAGCCCTGCAGGCGGCGACCGGCGACCAGGCCGGCGAAGACCGCCCAGCTCATCAGCGAGAACACGGTCTTGTGATCCCAGCGCCATTGCACGGTCTCGACAAGTCCGATCAGCTCGGTTGCCGAGAGCACGACGAAGCCCAGCTCGACGAAGCGAAAGGTCAGCCGCTCGAGCTGCAGCAGCGGCATGCCACCGGTACCTGCCGGCGCCGGACGTTTCTGCCGCAGGCGGCGCTCGGCCGCGTCGAGCAGCAGCCCGTGCAGCACCGCGGCGCCGAAAAGGCCGTAGGCGCCCACCCCGAGCACGAAGTGCAGCGCCGAGCTGGGCGTATCGAGGTGGTAGGGCTCGCCGGGATAGAACGCCGCCAGCAGCACCGACAGGGCTCCGACGAGCGCGAGCCAGCCGCGCACCGCCGGCAGCGGCACGAAACGGCTCTCGACGCCGTGCAGGCCGATCACGATCCAGGCGGTGAGCGAGAGCATCGGCGCAAACCCCAGCCGCGTGCCCGGACCGCTCGCTCCCACACCTCCCAGATCCAGGATCAGCGCGATCAGGTGCAGGATCCAGGCCGCCGGCAGGGCCTTGGCGGCCCAGCGCTCGCGCGGCCCCCCGCGCAGGGCCGCCACCGCGTAGAAGGCCGCGGCCGCGATCGCCACGACCGCCGCGCCGCTGCTGGCCAGGGCGCTGCCGGAGCCCGACGATAAAATCATCATCACAGTGTACTTTCGCGGCGTGCGCCGACACGCTGTCCGGCGATGGCCTCGACCCTATCCGACCGCCTGTCGCGGCTGGTCAAGACGATGCGCGGTCAGGCGCGCATCACCGAAAGCAACATCCAGGACATGCTGCGCGAGGTGCGCATGGCCCTGCTCGAGGCCGACGTCGCGCTGCCCGTCGTGCGCGACTTCATCGCCCGCGTCAAGGACAAGGCACTCGGCCAGGAGGTCGCCGGATCGCTCAATCCGGGCCAGGCGCTCGTGGGCATCGTGCACAAGGAGCTCGCCTCGACGATGGGCGAAGGCGTCGCCGATCTCGATCTCGCGACACAGCCCCCGGCGGTGATCCTGATGGCAGGCCTGCAGGGCTCGGGCAAGACGACCTCGACCGCCAAGCTCGCGCGCCACCTGATCGAGAAGCGCAAGAAAAAGGTGCTCACGGTCTCGGCCGACGTCTACCGGCCCGCGGCGATCGAGCAGCTCAAGACCGTGACCGCGCAGGCCGGCGCGCAGTGGTTCCCATCGACGCCGGAGCAGAAGCCGCGGGAGATCGCGCTGGCGGCGCTCGACCATGCGCGGCGCCACTACTTCGACGTGCTGATCGTCGACACCGCCGGGCGCCTGGGCATCGACGAGAAGCTGATGGCCGAGATCCGCGAGCTGCACGCCGCGCTTTCACCGGTGGAGACGCTCTTCGTCGTCGACGCGATGCAGGGCCAGGACGCGATCAACACCGCGCGCGCGTTCAAGGAGGCGCTGCCGCTGACCGGCATCGTCCTCACCAAGCTCGACGGTGACTCGCGCGGCGGCGCCGCGCTGTCGGTGCGGCAGATCGCCGGGGCGCCGATCAAGTTCGCCGGCGTCTCCGAGAAGATCGACGGCCTCGAGGTCTTCGACGCCGAACGCCACGCCGGACGCGTGCTCGGCATGGGCGACATCGTCGCGCTCGTCGAGGAGGTGCAGAAGGGCGTCGACATCAAGGCGGCGCAACAGCTGGCCGAGAAGGTCAAGAGCGGCGGCTTCGACCTCGAGGACTTCCTGCTGCAGATCTCGCAGATGAAGAAGATGGGCGGCCTCTCGGGCCTGGTCGACAAGCTGCCTTCGCAGATCGCGGCCAAGGCGCAGGGCGCCGACATGGACCGCGCCGAACGCGACGTGCGGCGCATGGAGGGCATCATCCATTCGATGACGCCGCAGGAGCGCCGCAAGCCCGAACTCATCAAGGCCTCACGCAAGCGCCGCATCGCCGCCGGTGCCGGCGTGCAGGTGCAGGACGTCAACCGCCTGCTCAACCAGTTCGGCCAGATGCAGGGGATGATGAAGAAGATGAAGGGCGGCGGGTTGATGAAGATGATGCGCCGCATGGGCGGGCTCGGCGGCCTGGGGGGACTGGGCGGCGGCGGCTTCCCCGGACTGCCGCCGCGCTGAGCGCGCCGGGCACGCGCGTCCGGCCTTCGCGCCCGACGCCGGCGACGAAAAGGCCCGCTGACGGCAGGATTTGGCACCCCAATCCGAACGCCGAAACGATTGGATACGACCTCGGTCTTGGACCGGTTGACCGCGGCAGGGCAAGGCGCTTAGCTTGCGTCCCCTGTGCGACGAAGGCGCTGCCGACCGGGCAGCGCAGGCGATCCTCATGAACCTGTTCGACTCCGCCTCGACGATGGTGCTGGCCGGCACGCTGGCGCTGCTGATCATGCTGCTGGTCACGCGCCTGCGCGGACGCCAGCAGCGCACGCGCCCGACGCGCGAGGCGCTGGACACCGTGCAGGACTGGCCCCCGGAACCGGCACGCGTGATGACGGTGCAGGAGCGCCAGGCCTACGAACTGCTGCGCCGCGCGCTGCCCGGCTACATGGTGCTGGCACAGGTGCCGCTGTCACGCTTCCTGCGCGTACCGACGCGCCATTCGTACAGCGACTGGCTGCAGCGCGTGGGCTCGCACAGCGCCGACCTGCTCGTCTGCGACACCGGCTCGCGCGTGCTCGCCGTCATCGACGTGCGCGCCGAGGACGAGACGGCGCGCAGCCGGCGCCGCCACGAACGGCTGGGCCGCGTGCTGCAGGCCGCCGGCGTGCGCGTGCACGTCTGGCGCGAAGGAAAGTTGCCGACCGCCGCGGAAGTGCGCACGGCCTTGGCTCACGACCTGGTGCGCGGCAGCGGTCCGATGCAGCCGGTCTCGGCGGTCAGCTCGCGCCCGATGCCGCTGATCCCGGTGCCCGAGACGCAGGAACTCGACGCGCTGCTGGCCGCGGGCGACGCCGCGATGCGCGACGCCGGGGCGGAGCCGGTGCCCTCGGCCTTCCTCGACGATTTCGAGGACTCGCGGCCGGCAGCGGCAGGTTGATCAGCCCAGCAGCGCGCGCGCGAACTCGCGGGCCTTGAAGGGCTGCAGGTCCTCCAGCGCCTCGCCGACGCCGATGAAGTAGACCGCCAGCGGCCGCTGCTTCTCGCTGCACCAGCGCGCGATCGCGACGAGCACGCCGCCCTTGGCGGTGCCGTCGAGCTTGGTCACGACCAGGCCCGTCAGCTGGAGCGCGTCGTCGAAGGCCTGCACTTGCGCCAGCGCGTTCTGACCGGTGTTGCCGTCGACGACCAGCAGCACCTCGTGCGGGGCATCGGGCTGCGCCTTGGCGATTACCCGCCTGATCTTCTTCAGCTCCTCCATCAGGTGCAGCTGCGTCGGCAGCCGTCCGGCAGTGTCGGCGATGACAACGTCGCAGCCGCGCGCGCGCCCGGCGTTGACCGCATCGAAGGTCACCGCCGCCGGGTCGCCGCCCTCCTGGCTGACGATGTCGACGCGGTTGCGGTCGGCCCAGACCGCAAGCTGCTCGCGCGCCGCGGCGCGGAAGGTATCGGCTGCGGCCAGCAGCACGCGCTGCTCCGCCGCCGCCAGGTGTCGGGTCAGCTTGCCGATCGTCGTCGTCTTGCCGGCGCCATTGACGCCGGCGACCATGATCACGGTGGGCGTGTGCTCGCCGACGACGAGGCCGCGCTCGAGCGGCTGCAGCAGGTCGGCGATCGCATCGGCGAGCAGCGCCTTCACCGCGGCCGTGTCGGTTGCCTTGGCCTCCTTGACGCGGCGTTTCAGGTCACGCAGCAGGAACTCGGTCGCGCCGACGCCGGCGTCGGCCATCAGCAGCGCCGTCTCGAGCTCCTCGTAGAGCGCCTCGTCGATGCGCGTCCCGGTGAAGACCTGCGCGATGCTGCCGCCGGTCTTGCGCAGGCCCTGCTTCAGGCGACCGAACCAGCCGCTCTTCGCGGCCGCCTCGTCCGCCGCCGCCGGCCCGGGCACCACTGCCGCTTCGACGGTCTGCACAGTCGTCGGCGCCGGAGCCTGCGCGGGCGGCTGCACCGGCTCCGGCGGCGACGTCGCGTCGACCTGAGGCGGGGTGGGCTCCAGCGTCACGAATCCCGGCGACGCGGCTGGGGGCGTCCCGGATTCCGGCGTCCCCGGCGCCGGCGTCGAGGGCGCTGGAGGCGCTTCCGCGGGCCTCTTCTTCCTGAAAAAGCTGAACATCTTGATCGACGTGGCGCGCGCTCTGTATACTTTTCGGTTCAGGCGCTTTAGCTCAGTTGGTTAGAGCGACGGAATCATAATCCGCAGGTCCGGGGTTCAAGTCCCTGAAGCGCCACCAGAATCCTTCCTGGATGCCTAGCTCGATCGGCCCGACCCTCGCGTCGGGCCGATTCGCTTGAGGCACCCTCTTCCCCTCTTCCACAGCCCCTGGATCCACACCATGCTTCGCTGTGCTGCCCTTGGCCTGGCCCTGCTGCTGGGCTCCGCGGCCGTCACCGCCCAGGTGCCGCGGCACTTTCCGTCCAACGCGCTGCGCGGCGAACTCAGCGGCGTCGCGCCACCGGACGTGCTGGTCGACGGCAAGCCGGCACGCCTGGCGCCCGGCGCACGCGTGCGCAATGAGGAGAACCGCTTCGAGGTGATGAGCCGCCTCGCCGGGCGCACACTGCTGGTGCACTACACGATCGGCAGCGGCGGCCTGCTGCAGGACATCTGGATCCTGCGCCCCGACGAAATCGCCAGGCAGCCCTGGCCGCGAACGCCCGAACAGGCCGCCGAGTGGCGGTTCGATGCAAGCGCGCAGAGCTGGAGCCGGCCATGAGCAATGCGCCCAAGGTCTTCGTGCGCACCTTCGGGTGCCAGATGAACGAGTACGACTCGGAGAAGATGGTCGACGTGCTGCGTCAGGCCGAAGGCTTCGAGACGACCGACGACCCGGAGCAGGCCGACCTCGTGCTCTTCAACACCTGCTCGGTACGCGAGAAGGCGCAGGAGAAGGTGTTCAGCGACCTCGGCCGCGTCAAGCACCTGAAGAAGAAGGGCACGCTGATCGGCGTCGGCGGCTGCGTCGCGAGCCAGGAGGGGCAGGCGATCATCGAGCGCGCACCCTTCGTCGACCTCGTCTTCGGGCCGCAGACGCTGCACCGCCTGCCGCAGATGCTGCAGGCGCGGCGCCGCGACGGCCGCGCGCAGGTCGACATCAGCTTCCCGGAGATCGAGAAGTTCGATCACCTGCCGCCGGCGCGTGTGGACGGCGCCACGGCCTTCGTCTCGATCATGGAGGGCTGCAGCAAGTACTGCAGCTACTGCGTCGTGCCGTACACGCGGGGCGAGGAGGTCAGCCGTCCCTTCGAGGACGTGCTCACCGAAGTCGCCGGCCTCGCCGACCAGGGCGTCAAGGAAGTGACGCTGCTCGGCCAGAACGTCAACGCCTATCGCGGCCGCATGGGCGACACGGACGAGATCGCCGACTTCGCGCTGCTGCTGGAATACGTCGCCGAGATCCCGGGCATCGAGCGGCTGCGCTACACGACCAGCCACCCGAAGGAATTCACCGCCCGCCTCGTCGAGGCCTACGCGCGCATCCCCAAGCTCGTGGACCACCTGCACCTGCCGGTGCAGCACGGCAGCGACCGCATCCTGGCGGCGATGAAGCGCGGCTACACGACGCTCGAATACAAGAGCACGATCCGCAAGCTGCGCGCGGTGCGCCCGGGCATCAGCCTCTCGAGCGACTTCATCGTCGGCTTCCCGGGCGAGACCGAGGACGACTTCGCGCGCACGATGGCGCTGATCGAGGAGATCGGCTTCGACACCTCGTTCAGCTTCATCTACAGCCCGCGCCCCGGCACGCCGGCGGCCAACCTGCACGACGCGACGCCGCACGAGCTCAAGCTGCGCCGCCTGCACGAGCTGCAGGCCGCGCTCGAGCAGAACGTGGCCCGCATCAGCGCCAGCCGCGTCGGCACGGTGCAGCGCATCCTCGTCGAGGGCCCCTCGCGCAAGAGCCCGAGCGAGCTGATGGGCCGCACCGCCTGCAACCGCATCGTCAATTTCGACGGCGGCCCGGATCCCAGGCGACTGATCGGCCAGATGATCGACGCGCGCATCACGCAGGCTCTGCCGCATTCGCTGCGCGGCACGCTGTTGCTCGACGAGGCGGCCTGAGCCGGGCGCGCCGCGTGCATGGGCCCGGATCGGCTCAGCCGCTCTTGCGCCGGCCCAGCCAGCTCAGCACCAGCGTCACCGCCAGCACCATCAGCGCATAGGTCGCGATGCGGCCGTCGCGGCCGAAGAACACCAGGCCCAGGATGGTCGCGATCGCCGCGGCGCCGCAGCTCCAGGCGAGCAGCCGCGCCCAGCCCAGCCCGGCATGGCGGCGGCGCCACAGCAGCCGCGCCCCACTCGCGGCCAGCGCGCCGTAGAGCAGGCCGAGTGCGAACAGGTTGAGCAGGTGCCAGAGGAAGTCGGCCGGGCCCATGCGACGAGCGCCAAGGAGGGTGCGATGCCTTGATTTCCGACAGCGCCGCGCCCAGGTTCAGGCATGAGACTGGGAAATCCCGGGCCGGCGGCAAACGCGGCCCGGATCCTACAATCCGCGCCGTGTCCGTCTTTGCCCTCGGCCTGAACCACCAGACCGCGCCGCTCGATCTGCGCGGCCGTTTCGCGTTCGCGCCCGAAGCCACGGGTGCGGCGCTGCGCGGGCTGCAGGCACAGCTGGCAAGGGTCTCTCCCGAAGCGGCGCTGGTCTCGACCTGCAACCGGACCGAGCTCTACCTCGCGGCACCGCAGGTCGCGCCGCGCGAGCTCGTCCCGCCGGTGATGGGATGGCTGGCCGGCCAGGGCGGCATCAGCGCCGATCAGCTGCAGAGCCACACCTACGTGCTCGAGGACCACGCCGCGGCACGCCACGCGTTTCGCGTCGCCTCGGGGCTGGATTCGATGGTGCTCGGCGAGCCGCAGATCCTCGGCCAGATGAAGCAGGCAGTGCGCCAGGCCGACGAGGCCGGGACGCTCGGCACCACGCTGCACCAGCTCTTCCAGCGCTCGTTCTCGGTCGCCAAGGAGGTGCGCACCGCGACCGAGATCGGCTCGCATTCGATCAGCATGGCAGCCGCTGCCGTGCGCCTGGCCGGCGAGCTCTTCGAGCGGCTGGACGAGGTCAACGTGCTCTTCATCGGCGCCGGCGAGATGATCGAGCTCGTCGGCACGCATTTCGCGGCGCGATCGCCGCGCAGCATGAGCGTCGCCAACCGCACGATCGAACGCGGCGAGCGCCTCGCGGCACGCTTCGGCGCGCAGGCGCTGCGCCTGGCGGACCTGCCCGGCCGGCTGCACGAGTTCGACGCGGTGGTCTCGTGCACCGCCAGTTCGCTGCCGATCATCGGCCTGGGCGCCGTCGAGCGCGCACTGCGCCAGCGGCGGCACCGGCCGATCTTCATGGTCGACCTGGCCGTGCCGCGCGACATCGAACCGGAGGTGGCGTCGCTGCCCGACGTCTACCTCTACACCGTCGACGACCTCTCGACGCTGGTGCAGACCGCCGGCGAGAAGCGCCAGGCCGCGGTGCAGCAGGCCGAGGCGATCATCGACGCCGGTGTGCAGAGCTTCGCCCACTGGCTCGACCACCGCAGCTCGGTGCCGCTGATCCAGGCGCTGCACCGCCAGTCCGAGGACTGGAGCGCAACGGTCATCGCGCGCGCGCGCAGACAGATCGCCCGAGGCACGCCGATCGAGGTCGTGCTCGAGACGATGGCGCGCGGGCTTTCGCACAAGATGCTGCACGGAGCGCTGGCCGAGCTGCACTCGGTCAACGGCGCCGAGCGCGAGCAACTGGCGCAGACGGTCTCGCGCCTGTTCCTGCGCGGCAGCAGCCGCAGCCCCGGCGGCGGCTCCCGTCGGCTTCCTGAATAGCCCCTGAACGCAGGCTGGGGGCTGCGTGCGCGCAGCCCTTGGCGACCTCACGGCATGAACCCGACACTCGTCGACCGCATCGAACGCCTGACGTTGCGCCTGACCGAGCTCGATGCCCTGCTCGCCGACCCGGCGGTGGCCGCGGACATCAAGCGCTACCGCAGCCTCTCGCGCGAGCAGGCCGAGGCCGCCGAGATCGTCGGCCTGTTCCGCCGGCGCCGCGGATGCGAGTCCGATCTCGCCGCAGCGCGCGAGATCCTCGCCGATCCGGCGACCGATGACCCCGGGATGGAGGCGATGGCGCGCGAGGAGATCGCCACCTGCGAGGCAAGGCTGGAGCAGCTCGACGCCGCGCTCCAGGCCGCGCTCCTGCCGAAGGATCCGGACGACGCGCGCAACGCCTTTCTCGAGATCCGCGCCGGCACCGGGGGCGACGAATCCGCGCTCTTCGCCGGCGACCTCGCGCGCATGTACCAGCGCTACTGCGAGCGCCAGGGCTGGCGCACCGAGATCCTGAGCGAGCACGCCGCCGAGCTCGGCGGCTACAAGGAGCTCGTGCTGCGCATCGAGGGCGACGCCGTCTACGCCAGGCTGCGCTTCGAGTCCGGCGGCCATCGCGTGCAACGCGTGCCGGCCACCGAATCGCAGGGCCGCATCCACACCAGCGCCTGCACCGTGGCGGTGATGCCCGAACCCGATGAAGCCGAGGAGCTGCAGCTCAACCCGGCCGAGCTGCGCATCGACACCTATCGCGCCAGCGGCGCCGGCGGCCAGCACGTCAACCGCACCGACAGCGCGATCCGCATCACCCACCTGCCCACCGGCATCGTCGCCGAGTGCCAGGACGACCGCAGCCAGCACCGCAACAAGGCCAAGGCGCTGGCGGTGCTCGCCGCACGGCTGCGCGAGAAGGAGCAGGGCGAGCGCCTTACGCGCGAAGCCGCCACGCGCAAGGCGCTGATCGGCAGCGGCGACCGCTCCGACCGCATCCGCACCTACAACTTCCCGCAGGGCCGGGTCACCGACCACCGCATCAACCTGACGCTGTACCGGCTCGCGGCGGTGATGGAAGGCGATCTCGACGAACTGATCGCCGCGCTGCAGGCCGAACGCGCAGCGCAGCAGCTCGCCCAGCTCGAAACCGGAATCACCTGATGCGCGTCGCGCAGGCGCTGGCGATGGCGCGTGCGCAGGGCGTGGACCGCCTGGATGCGCAGCTGCTGCTCGCACACCGGCTGCAGCGCCCGCGAAGCTGGCTGATCGCGCACGACGACGAGGAACTCGACGCCGAGGCCGAGGGCCGTTTCGCCGCCGATCTGGCGCGTCGGGCCGAGGGCGTGCCGCTCGCCTACCTCGTCGGCGAGCGCGAGTTCCGCGGTCTCTCGCTGGCCGTCACGCCGGCGGTGCTGGTGCCACGGCCGGACACCGAGACCCTGGTCGAGTGGGCGCTCGAATGCCTCGCCGGCCGCAGTCGCCCGCGCGTGCTCGACCTGGGTACCGGCAGCGGGGCGATCGCGATCGGCATCGCGCGCGCACGGCTCGACGCGGTCATCAGCGCAACCGACGTCGATCCCGAGGCCGTGGCGGTCGCGCGCGCCAACGCGGCGCGGCATGGCGCGTCGATCGAGTTCCTGCGCGGGAGCTGGTGGGAACCCGTCGCCGGGCGCCGCTTCGACCTCGTGCTCTCCAACCCGCCCTACATCGCCGAGAGCGACCCGCACCTGCCTGCGCTGCGGCACGAACCGCAGCGGGCGCTGACCTCCGGCGCCGACGGCCTCGATGCGCTGCGCGAACTGGTCGCGGGCGCGGCGGCGCATCTGGAAGCCGGCGGGCAGATGCTGGTCGAGCACGGCGCCGAACAGGGGACTGCGGTGCGCGCCCTGTTCGCCGCAAGCGGGCTGCGCGCGCTTGGCACCCGCCGTGACCTGGGCGGGCGCGAGCGCTGCACGGGCGCGGCGCTTGCAGGACCCTGAGTGCTGCGCAGCGCCCGCGAGGCCTGCCGGCTGAAGGCGTTATTGCCTTTGCCGTATAACCGCGGCTTCGTTTCCTTTCCACGCATTCCATTTTCGAGAGGCTTCGCCATGAGCGACGTTCGCCAGCGCATCGACGACCTGGTCAAGGGCAACCACGTGATGCTCTTCATGAAGGGCACCGCCCAGTTCCCGATGTGCGGTTTCTCCGGCCGCGCGATCCAGGTGCTGCAGGCCTGCGGCGTGAAGGAGCTCGCCACCTTCAACGTGCTCGAGGACGACGAGGTCCGCCAGGGCATCAAGGACTACTCGCAGTGGCCGACGATCCCGCAGCTCTACGTCAACGGCGAGTTCATCGGCGGCTCGGACATCATGATGGAGATGTACCAGTCCGGCGAGCTGCAGGAGATCCTGCAGGGCCGCTGAGAGCGGCAACCGGCCTCAGGCGACGCGGATGTCCCAGCGTCGCTGGGCGCCGAACACCATGTTCGGATACTCGTGGCGCCCGCGGCTGCCGTTGTAGCGACCCAGCGCCAGCGTCAGGTCGCCGCGCTCGATGTCGAGGTAATGGCGCAGGATCACGCAGCCGAAGCGCAGGTTCGTCTGCAGGTGAAAGAGCCGGCTGGGGTCGCCGTCGCCGATGGTGCGCATCCAGAACGGCATCACCTGCATGTAGCCGCGCGCACCTGCGCGGCTGATCGCATACTTGCGAAAGCCGCTCTCGACCTGGATCAGCCCGAGCACGAGTGCGGTCTCTAGGCCGGCACGCCGGCTCTCGTACCAGACGGTCTCGAGAAACTCGACCCGCACCTGGTGCTCGGCCTTGCGCGGACGCAGGCGCTGACTGGCCTCGCCGAGCCAGCGCAGATAGGCCACGCGCTCGTCGATCTGCTCGAAGTGAGGTTTCGGGGGCGCGAGTTCCGCGACCGAGGCCACCAGGGCCGAGCGCACCGCGTCGGCCAGCGGCTCCTCGATCTGCCCGCCGGCGCGCGCCTGCTGCGCAGGCAGCAGGGCAAGCCCTGCGCCCCCGAAGACGAGGCTGCGACGCGCGCGGGCCGAAGACGAGAGTTCCATCGGGCAGCGTTCAGCTCGCCAGCCGGTCCTTGACGGCGGCCAGCGCATCGGCCAGCGGCACGACGCTCGCCTGCCCATCGCGCCGCCCCTGCACCTCGACGGTGCCGGCCTTCAGGCCGCGATCGGATACGACCACGCGCAGCGGCACGCCGATCAGCTCCCAGTCGGCGAACATCGCGCCCGGGCGCTCGCCGCGGTCGTCGAGCACGACGTCGATCCCCGCGTGGGCGAGCTGGTCGTGTAGCCGCGTGGCCGCCGCGCGCACCGGCTCGCTGCGGTCGATGCCGATCGGGCAGACCACGACCGTGAACGGGGCCATCGACGCCGGCCAGATGATGCCGCGCTCGTCGTTGTTCTGCTCGATCGCGGCACCGAGCAGCCGTGTCACGCCGATGCCGTAGCAGCCCATCTCGAAGGGCTGGGGCTTGCCGTTCTCGTCGAGGAAGGTCGCGCCCATCGGCTCGCTGTACTTCTTCGTGCCGAGGTAGAACACATGCCCGACCTCGATTCCGCGCTGGATCGCAAGGCTGCCCTTGCCGTCGGGCGACGGGTCGCCGGCAACGACGTTGCGGATGTCGGCCACCAGATCCGGTTCGGGCAAGTCGCGCCCCCAGTTCACGCCGGTCAGGTGGAAATCGGCCTCGTTGGCGCCACAGACGAAGTCGGCCATGTTCGCGACCGTGCGGTCGGCGACGAGCCTGACCGGCTTCCTCGTCGCGACCGGCCCGAGGTAGCCGGGCTTGCAGCCGAAGTGTTCCTCGATCTCCGCGGCCGTGGCGAAACGAAAACCGCCTTTGAGCCCCGGCAATTTGCCCGCCTTGACCTCGTTGAGCGCATGGTCGCCGCGGACCATCAGCAGCCACAGCGTCGTCTTCTGCACCGTGCCGGCTTCGTCCTTCTCGTCGGTGGCGAGCACGAGCGACTTCACCGTGCGCGAGAGCGGCAGACCCAGCAGCTCGGCCACCTCCTCGCAGGTGGCCTTGCCTGGCGTTGGCGCGCGCACCATCGCCTGCGTCGGCGCGGCGCGCTCGGTCAGCAGCGGCAGCGCCTCGGCCAGTTCGATGTTGGCGGCGTAGTCGCTGCCTGGACAGTAGGCGATCGCGTCCTCGCCGGTATCGGCGATGACCTGGAACTCGTGCGAGGCGTCGCCTCCGATCGCGCCGGTGTCCGCCGCCACCGCGCGGTATTGCAGGCCCAGGCGATCGAAGATGCGCTTGTAGGCGTCGAACATGACCTGATAGCTGCGCAGCGCCGAGGCCTTGTCGCGGTCGAAGGAGTACGCGTCCTTCATCGTGAACTCGCGCCCGCGCATGACGCCGAAACGTGGCCTGCGCTCGTCGCGGAACTTGGTCTGGATGTGATAGAAGTTGCGCGGCAGCTGACGATAGCTACGCAGCTCCTGTCGTGCGATGTCAGTGATCACTTCCTCGCTGGTCGGCTGAATCACGAAGTCGCGTTGGTGGCGATCCTTCACGCGCAGCAGTTCCGGGCCGTAAGCCTGGAAGCGGCCGGTCTCCTGCCAAAGCTCGGCCGGCTGCACCACCGGCATCAGCAGCTCGATCGCTCCGGCGCGGTTCATCTCCTCGCGGATGATCGCCTCGACCTTGCGAATCACGCGCAGCCCCATCGGCATGTAGCTGTAGATGCCGGCCGACAGGCGCTTGATCAGGCCGGCGCGCATCATCAGCCTGTGGCTGACGATCTCGGCGTCGGCCGGGGCTTCCTTGAGGGTCGAAACGAAGGTCTGTGAGGCTTTCATCGCGGGTCCAGGTCACGCACGCGCCCGACGCAGCCGGATTGAAGCCGTCATTGCGCCCGATGCGGGTTTGCGAGCTATCGCGGAGTGCACCGCGTCGGTGCGATAATGACTTTAGTCACAAGAATCTGGGGTCAGATTATGCTCGACCGGGAGGGCTTCAGGCCCAACGTCGGCATTGTTCTGCTCAATTCCCGGAACCAGGTGTTCTGGGGCAAGCGACTGCGCACCCACTCCTGGCAGTTTCCGCAAGGCGGCATCAAGCACGGAGAGTCGCCCGAGCAGGCCATGTTCCGCGAACTGCACGAGGAAGTGGGGCTGCGGCCCGAGCACGTGCAGATCATCGGCCGCACGCGCGACTGGCTGCGCTACGAGGTGCCGGACCACTTCATCCGCAGGGAAGCGCGGGGGCACTACCGGGGCCAGAAACAGATCTGGTTCCTGCTGCGCATGCTGGGACGCGACAGCGACATGAACCTGCGCGCGACCGACCATCCCGAGTTCGACGCCTGGCGCTGGAACGAGTACTGGGTGCCGCTGGACGTCGTGATCGAGTTCAAGCGCGGCGTCTACCAGCTCGCGCTCACCGAACTTGCGCGCTTCCTGCCACGGCCGCAGCACCACAACCGCTACCTCCGTGCCGGCATGCGGCACCATCAACGCAACGACTTCGGCCTGCAAGAGGAGCGCCGCACGCAGCCCGCGGCCGCGCGCGAGCCCAAGACGGGAACCTGAGGAGCGCGGCCGCGCGGCACCCGCCGCTCGTGCTACTTGTACCGCTCGTGCCCCTTCAGGCGAGCACGAGGTTGTCGCGGTGGATCATCTCCGGCTCGTGCGCGTAGCCAAGCAGGCTCTCGATCTGCGACGACGCGTGCCGCGCGATCAGCCGCGCCTCGGCCGCGGAGTAGTTGGCCAGCCCGCGCGCGATCTCCTCGCCGGCCGCGTTGCGCACCGCGATCACGTCGCCGCGCGCGAATTCGCCGCGCACCTCGGTCACGCCGATCGGCAGCAGGCTCTTGCCGCCGTCGCGCAGCTTGGCAACCGCGCCGTCGTCGACCGTCACCGCGCCGCGCAGCTGCAGATGGTCGGCCATCCATTGCTTGCGTGCGGTGCGCTTGGCGGTGCCGGCCACGAGCGCGGTGCCGATCGCCTCGCCGGCGGCCAGGCGCAGCAGCACATCGGGCTCGCGGCCCCAGGCGATCACCGTGCTCGCACCGCTGCGCGCGGCGCGCTTGGCCGCCAGGATCTTGGTGATCATGCCGCCGCGGCCGATCGCCGACCCGACGCCGCCGGCCATCTGCTCGAGCTGCGGGTCGCCGGCCTGAGCCTCGTCGATGAAGCGGGCCGACGGATCCTTGCGCGGGTCGGCTGAGTAGAGACCGCGCTGGTCGGTGAGGATCACCAGCGCGTCGGCCTCGACCAGGTTGGCGACGAGCGCACCGAGGGTGTCGTTGTCGCCGAACTTGATCTCGTCGGTGACGACGGTGTCGTTCTCGTTGATCACCGCGATCACCGACAGGGACAGCAGCGTCAGCAGCGTCGAACGCGCGTTCAGGTAGCGTTCGCGATCAGCCAGATCCGCGTGCGTCAGCAGCACCTGCGCGCTGCCGATGCCCTGCTCGCGCAGCTTCGTCTCGTACATCTGCGCCAGGCCCATCTGCCCGACCGCGGCCGCGGCCTGCAGCTCGTGGATCTGGCGCGGGCGGCTGCTCCAGCCCAGCCGCTTCATGCCTTCGGCGATCGCGCCGCTGGACACCATCACGACCTCGCGCCCCTGCCGCGCCAGCGTCGCGAGCTGCCGCGCCCAGTTGCCGATCGCCTCGGCGTCGATGCCGCGCCCCTCGTTGGTGACGAGGCTCGAACCCACCTTGACGACGATGCGGCGGGCCTTGGCAAGCACTTCACTCATGATCGGCGCCCTCCTTCGGGCGATCGAAACGCGGGTCGGGCGGCGCCGGCACCTGCTGCTGCGCCGAGAGGTGCTGCTGGATCTTCTCGACCAGCGGCTGCAGGCCCTCGCGCGCGAGCGCCGAGATCTCGAACACCGGGCCCTTCCAGCGCAGCCGGCGCACGAAATCCCTGACGCGCGCGGCGCGCTCCTCGGGCGGCAGCAGGTCGAGCTTGTTGAGCACCAGCCAGCGCGTCTTGGCGTGCAGGGCCGGGTCGTACTTCTCGAGTTCGAGGACGATGGCGCGCGCCTGCGCGACCGGATCGGCGCCTTCGTCGAAGGGCGCCAGGTCGACGACGTGCAGCAGCAACCGCGTGCGCTGCAAGTGGCGCAGGAACTGGTGACCGAGCCCCGCGCCCTCGGAAGCGCCCTCGATCAGTCCGGGAATGTCGGCAACGACGAAGCTCCGCTCCGGGCCCACACGCACGACGCCCAGGTTCGGGCGCAACGTCGTGAACGGGTAGTCGGCGATCTTCGGCCGCGCGTTGGAGATCGCGGCGATCAGCGTCGACTTGCCGGCATTGGGCATGCCCAGCAAGCCGACGTCGGCCAGCACCCGCAGCTCGAGCGCAAGCCGCTTCTTCTCGCCGGGCCAGCCCGGCGTCTTCTGCCGCGGCGCGCGGTTGGTGCTGCTCTTGAAGTGCAGGTTGCCGAAGCCGCCGTCGCCGCCCTTGGCCAGCAGCACCTTCTGCCCATCCTCGAGCAGTTCGGCGAGCATCTCCCCGCTGTCGGCGTCGGAGATGATCGTGCCCACCGGCATGCGCAGCACGACGTCGGCGCCGGCCGCCCCGAACTGATCGGAGCCGCGCCCGGGCTCGCCGTTCCTGGCCTCGTGGCGGCGCGCGTAGCGGTAGTCGATGAGCGTGTTGAGGTTGCGGTCGGCCAGCGCGTAGACGCTGCCGCCACGGCCGCCGTCACCCCCGTTCGGACCGCCGAAGGGGATGAACTTCTCGCGGCGAAAGCTCACGCAGCCGCTGCCGCCGTCGCCGGCGGCAACGTCGATCGTCGCCTCGTCGATGAATTTCATGGATCCCCTTCCCGCCTGCGCCATCAACGACGAAGCCCCGGCACGCCGGGGCTTCTCGGGTCCGCAGGCCGTGCTGCCTTGATCAGCGTGCGGTCACGATCACCGTGCGCTGGTTCAACGGACCCTTGGTCGCGAAGGACACTGTGCCGTCGACGAGCGCGAACAAGGTGTGGTCGCGACCGATGCCGACGTTCGTCCCCGGATGGAACTGGGTGCCGCGCTGGCGCACGATGATCGATCCGGCCGAGACGTCCTGCCCGCCGAACACCTTCACGCCGAGCATCTTCGGCTGCGAATCGCGGCCGTTGCGGGTCGAGCCGCCGCCCTTTTTCTGTGCCATGGTTCAGTCCTCCTTCAGCCGTCGACCGAGGCGATCTGCAGCTCGGTGTAGTTCTGGCGGTGGCCGCCGTGTCGCTGATAGTGCTTGCGGCGGCGCAGCTTGAAGATGCGCACCTTGTCGTGCCTGCCGTGCGCCAGGACGGTGGCCTTGACGCTGGCGCCCGCGACCCAGGGCGTGCCCACCTTGAGCTCGGCGCCGTTGCCGACGGCGAGCACCTGGTCGATCACGATCTCCTGGCCCACGTCCGCAGCAATCTGTTCTACCTTGATCTTTTCGCCGGCAGCGACCTTGTACTGCTTGCCGCCGGTTTTTATGACCGCGTACATGTATGCCCTTTCTGGTGTCGATCGGCACCGGTTCCCGGTGCCTCCCCAAGCCGCAGCGCATCGCCCGGCCCGACCCTCCGCGCTCCGCCGTCGACGGCATCCATTGCAAGATCAGCAAGATCTGAAAGATCCGCAAGAACGCAAAGTGAAGGCGGCGTGCAGACGGAAAAGCCCTCTATGCTATCACAAGACCTTCGCACGGGAACCGTGCGCGGCAACCGCAAGCGCGCCGGCGTCGGGCCCCGCGTCGGCAGCCTCGCAAACCGGCACACTGCGATCGGCTGCGCCCAGCGCTTCCTATAATGCCCGGCTCACGTTCGGGCCAGCCTTGCATTCCCCTCGCGACGCCGTATCCGCCCCGCCGACCGACCCGATGGCGTCGGAGATGCGGCAGGTCGACGCCGTCATCGGCGCGCGGCTGAAGTCGCAGGTCGCGCTCATCAACCAGATCTCGACCTACATCGTCAGCGCCGGCGGCAAGCGCATCCGCCCGCGCCTGGTGCTGCTCTTCGCGCAGGCACTGGGCTTCGAAGGCCCCGAGCGTTACGAGCTCGCCGCCACGGTCGAGTTCATCCACACCGCAACGCTGCTGCACGACGACGTCGTCGACGAGTCCTCGCTGCGCCGCGGCCGCGCGACCTCGAACGCGCTCTTCGGCAACGCGGCCAGCGTGCTCGTCGGCGACTTCCTCTATTCGCGCGCGTTTCAGATGATGGTCTCGGTCAACCGCATGCGCGTGCTCGATGTGCTCGCCGACGCGACCAACATCATCGCCGAGGGCGAGGTCCTGCAGCTGATGAACATGCACGACCCCGACATCTCGGTCGACGACTACCTGCGCGTGATCCGCTACAAGACGGCCAAGCTGTTCGAGGCCAGCGCCCGCCTGGGCGCCGTGCTCGGCGGCGCCGAGCGCGCGCTGGAGGACAGCTGCGCCGAGTACGGCCAGGCGCTGGGCACGGCCTTCCAGCTCGTCGACGATCTGCTCGATTACCAGGGCAAGCGCGAGGAACTGGGCAAGAACGTCGGCGACGACCTGCGCGAGGGCAAGCCCACGCTGCCGCTGCTGATCGCGATGCAGCGCAGCAGCGAGGCCGAACGCCAGTTCGTGCGCAGCGCCATCGAGCACGGCGAGGTCGAGCGCCTGCCGGAGATCATCGAGCTGGTGCAGCGCACCGGCGCCCTCGACGCCACGCGCGCCGCGGCCGAAGCCGAGGCCGAGCGCGCACGACGTTGCATCGGCGCGCTCCGGCCCTCGCCGGCGCGCGAAGCTCTGTTAGAATTATGTGTTCGGGCGGTCAACCGCACGTCATAGACCGCGACGGTTTCCTGGCGGCGCAAGGACGGCCCGACTGGCCAGCGGCAAGCGCCCTGGAGCCGGCATCGGGGTGTAGCTTAGCCTGGTAGAGCGCTACGTTCGGGACGTAGAGGCCGGAGGTTCGAATCCTCTCACCCCGACCAGAAATTTCCTCTTGAATCAAGGACGTAGAAGCCCCTGACACAGGGGCTTTTGTCTTTCTGGCTCGACTTGGCAGCAAGGGAAGGAGGGCCGGCATGAATCGGCGAACCACGCTCGTGATCTTCGACCACGAAGGAACGCTGGTCGATTTCCAGTGGCGGCTCGAGGAGGCCGAGGCTGAACTGCGCGCCGCCTACGCGGCACTGGGATACGGCACGAGCGGGAGCTACGCGGAGCTGTGGAACGCCGCGGCGCGGGTGGCTGTCGACCCCGAAGCGCTGGCACGGCTGCGCATCGTCCTGACGCCGATCTACGACCGCTGGGACGCCGACGCGCTGCAGCGCTGGTCGCTGCGCCCCGGTGCCGCGGCGGTGCTCGAACGCCTGGGCGCTGCGGGCACCCGATGCGCGCTCGTCAGCAACTGCGGACGCCAGGCGGTGAGCGGGCTGCTGGGCCGCTTCGGAATCGAACACTGGCTTGGGCAGACGGTCTGTCGCGAGGACGTGCGCTTCCTGAAACCGGACCCCGAAGGCATCCGGCGCGTGCTCGAGGCCATCGGCACCGAGCTGCAGCAGGCGCTCTTCGTCGGCGACAGCCTCACCGACGTCCGCGCCGCACGCGCCGCAGGCGTGCGCGTGGCGATCATCCGCGGCGGCGAATGCGACGAGGCCGACTTCGCCGCGTTGCCGCCGGACCACTGGATCTCGCGGCTGGAGGAAGTCGAGGCGCTGATCGCGTGACAATCCGGCGCCGGCGCTGAAGCCGGTGTCGGCCGCGATCGGCAGGCACTGGCTGTCGCGCCTGCGCCACGCCGCCGCAGTTGTAAGCGCTTGTGCAATAGGCACGAGTCGTGCTTATGCAGCGTTTACAGCCCCAGGTGGATAGGCGATCATCGTTCAATCACTGTTGACTCCCACGCGCCGCACGACCCCAGCCGATGGCCGCTGAAACGACGATCGACTCCGCCCCGAACGCCCTCTCGGGCGTGGCCCGCGTGCTCGTCAACGCCGGCAAGATCTCGGGCAAGTCCGCCGAGGACCTGCTGAAGTCGGCGCGCGAGCGCAAGACCAGCTTCTCGTCGGCGGCGGTGGCCGCCGGCGCGGTGTCGGCCCGCGACCTGGCCCACACGCTGTCGCAGGCGCTGGCGCTGCCGCTGCTGGACCTGGACGCCGTCGACCTGCAGAAGGTGCCGAGGAACGTCATCGACGCGCGGACGGCGACGCAGTACCAGCTGCTGGTGCTGGGCAAGCGCGGCAGCCGCCTGTTCGTCGCAACCGCCGACCCGACCGACCGCGAGGCGGCCGAGCGCGTCAAGTTCGCGACTCAGCTCAGCCCCGAATGGGTGATCGTCGAGCAGGACAAGCTCACCCGCGTCATCGAGGCGCAGACGGCCAGCGCGGCCGAGCAGCTCGAGTCGATCGCCAACGGCGACTTCGACTTCGACGTCACCGAGGAAGACAGCGCGGCCGCGGAGTCGCAGGACATCGCCACCGAGGTCGAGGACGCGCCGGTCGTGCGCTTCCTGCAGAAGATGCTGGTCGACGCGATCAACATGCGCGCCTCGGACCTGCACTTCGAGCCCTACGAGTACACCTACCGCGTGCGCTTTCGCATCGACGGCGAGCTGCGCGAGATCACGCAGCCGCCCATTGCGATCAAGGAGAAGCTGGCCTCGCGCATCAAGGTCATCTCGCGCATGGACATCGCCGAGAAGCGGGTCCCGCAGGACGGCCGGATGAAGCTCAAGTTCGGCAGCAAGGCGATCGACTTCCGCGTCAGCACGCTGCCCACGCTCTTCGGCGAGAAGGTCGTGATCCGGATCCTGGACCCATCCAGCGCCAAGCTCGGCATCGACGCGCTCGGCTACGAGAAGGCCGAGAAGGAGCGGCTGCTCAACGCGGTCCACCGGCCCTACGGGATGATCCTCGTCACCGGCCCGACCGGCAGCGGCAAGACGGTGTCGCTCTACACCTGCCTGAACCTGCTGAACCAGCCGGGGGTGAACATTTCGACGGTCGAGGACCCGGCGGAAATCAACCTGCCCGGAATCAACCAGGTCAACGTCAACGACCGCGCCGGCCTGACCTTCGCCGCGGCGCTGCGCTCGTTCCTGCGCCAGGACCCGGACATCATCATGGTCGGCGAGATCCGGGACCTCGAGACCGCCGACATCGCGATCAAGGCCGCACAGACCGGGCACCTCGTGATGTCGACGCTGCACACCAACGACGCGCCGACGACGCTCACGCGGCTGCTGAACATGGGCGTGCCGGCTTTCAACATCGCCTCGAGCGTGCTGCTGATCACGGCGCAGCGCCTGGCGCGGCGCCTGTGCGAGAACTGCAAGGCGCCGGCCGAGTATCCGCGCGAGGCGCTGCTCAAGGCGGGCTTCGCCGAGGCCGATATCGACGGCAGCTGGAAGCCCTACCGCGCCGTCGGCTGTTCCGCGTGCAACAACGGCTACAAGGGGCGCGTGGGCCTGTACCAGGTGATGCCGATCAGCGAGGAGATCCAACGCATCATCCTGTCCGAAGGCACCGCGCTCGACATCGCCAAGCAGGCACAGAAGGACGGCGTGCGCGACCTGCGGCAGTCGGGCCTGGTGAAGGTCCGTGCCGGCATCACGACGCTCGAGGAAGTGATCACCGTCACCAACGAATAGGAACAGTACCGGGGCCTGGCAGGGCCGGCGACAGCGCCGGCCGCGTGCGCAGCCCCCGGTCGGAGACCGCATGGCAACTGCAGCAGCCGCGAAGAGCCCGAAGGATTTCGTCTTCGAGTGGGAGGGCAAGGACCGCAACGGCAAGGTCGTGCGCGGCGAGCTGCGTGCGGGCGGCGAGGCGCAGGTCAACGCGAGCCTGCGACGCCAGGGCATCCTGATCACGAAGGTGAAGAAGCGCCGCACCGCCGGCGGGCGCAGCATCAAGCAGAAGGACATCGCGATCTTCACGCGCCAGCTGGCGACGATGATGAAGGCCGGCGTGCCCCTGCTGCAGGCCTTCGACATCGTCGGCCGCGGCAGCACGAATCCCCGCCTGACCAAGCTGCTCAACGACATCCGCTCCGACGTCGAGACCGGCACCAGCCTCTCGGCGGCCTTCCGCAAGCATCCGCTGTACTTCGACAGCCTCTACTGCAACCTGGTCGAGGCCGGCGAGGCCGGCGGCATCCTGGAGGCGCTGCTCGACCGGCTGGCGATCTACCAGGAGAAGACGCTGGCGATCAAGGCCAAGATCAAGTCGGCGCTGATGTACCCGATCGCGGTGCTCGTCGTCGCCTTCGTCGTCGTCACGGTCATCATGATCTTCGTGATTCCGGCCTTCAAGGAGGTCTTCACCTCCTTCGGCGGCGAGCTGCCGGCGCCCACGCAGCTCGTGATCGCGATGTCGGAGTTCTTCGTCGCGTACTGGTGGGCGATCTTCGGCTTCCTCTTCGGCGGCCTCTACTTCTTCTTCCAGGCCTGGAAGCGCTCGGAGAAGATGCAGGTGGCGATGGACCGGCTGCTGCTGAAGGTGCCGGTGTTCGGCGACCTCATCAACAAGTCGGTGATCGCGCGCTGGACGCGCACGCTCTCGACGATGTTCGCGGCGGGTGTGCCGCTGGTCGAGGCGCTCGACTCGGTCGGCGGCGCCTCGGGCAACGCGGTCTACCAGATCGCCACCGAGAAGATCCAGAAGGACGTCGCCACCGGCACCGCGCTCACGACCGCGATGACCTCCACCGGCGTGTTCCCGGTGATGGTGCTGCAGATGGCCTCGATCGGCGAGGAGTCGGGCTCACTCGACCACATGCTGGCCAAGGCCGCCGAGTTCTACGAGGAGGAGGTCGACGAGATGGTCAAGGGCCTCTCCAGCCTGATGGAGCCCTTCATCATCGTCATCCTGGGTGTGGTGATCGGCGGCATCGTGGTCTCGATGTACCTGCCGATCTTCAAGCTCGGCGCGGTGGTCTGAGTCGGACCGTCCGTGATCGACCCCGCGCTCGTCGCGCTGATCCTCTCCCCCTGGTCCCTGGCGGTGCTGGGCCTGCTGGTGGGCAGCTTCCTCAATGTCGTCATCCACCGCCTGCCGCTGATGCTGGAGCGGCAGTGGTGGGGTGACGTCGTCGCGCAACTGCGCGACCGCGATTCGTTTGCCCGCACCTTTGCCGCCGAGGCGCCGGCGGGGCTCGACCAGGCTGCCGGCGCGCTGGAGCGCACGCTGGCGACACTCGCGCCGCTGTCGCTGATCCGCCCCGGCTCGCGCTGCCCCTCGTGCAAGCACCGCATCCGCTGGTACGAGAACGTCCCGTTGCTGTCGTGGCTGCGGCTGCGCGGGCGTTGCGCGAACTGCGGCGCCCGGATCTCGCCGCGCTACCCGATCGTCGAGCTCGCCACCGGCCTGCTCTTTGCCGCCGTCGCCTGGCGTTTCGGCGCGCAGCCGGTGACGCTGCTGTATTGCGCCTTTGCCGCGGCGCTCGTGGCGCTGACCGCGATCGACTGGGACACCACCGTACTGCCCGACGCGATCACGCTGCCGCTGCTGTGGGCCGGGCTCGTCGGCGCGGCGCTCGGCTGGCTGCCGACGGTCGACCTGCGCGCCTCGATCTGGGGCGCGGTTGCCGGCTACCTGTCGCTGTGGTCGGTCTACTGGCTCTTCAAGCTCACCACCGGCAAGGAAGGCATGGGCTTCGGTGACTTCAAGCTGCTCGCGGGCTTGGGCGCGTGGCTCGGCTGGCAGGCGATCCTGCCGATCGTGCTGATGGCCTCGGTGATCGGTGCCGTCGTCGGCCTGCTGATGAAGATGTCCGGCAGCCTGCGCGAAGGCCGCTTCGTGCCCTTCGGGCCCTTCCTCGCCGGGGGCGGCCTGGTCGTGCTGCTGGTCGGCCTGCCCACGGTGCTGGGCTGGATCGGCTGGGCATGAACGCCGCCGCACGTATCGACTGTAGCGACAGCAGCGCCCGCATCGGCAGCATCGGCAACATCGGCAGCATCGGCCTGACCGGCGGCATCGGCAGCGGCAAGAGCACGGTCGCGCAGCTTCTGGTCGCCCATGGCGCGATGCTCGTGGACACCGACGCGATCGCGCGCGCCCTCACCCTGCCCGGCGGTGCGGCGATCGCGCCGATCGCCGCGCGCTTCGGCACCGGGATGATCGCGTCCGACGGCGCCCTCGACCGTGAGCGGATGCGCGCCCGGGTCTTCGCCGACCCCGGCGCCAAGGCGCAGCTGGAGGGCATCCTCCACCCGCTGATCGGCCAGGAGGCCGACCGGCAGGCCGCGGCAGCCGGCGGCGCGGTCGTCGTCTTCGACGTGCCGCTGCTGGCCGAATCGCCACGCTGGCGGCGGCGCGTGGCGCGCATCCTCGTGGTCGACTGCAGCGAGGCGACGCAGTGCCACCGCGTGATGCAGCGCTCCGGCTGGAGCGAGGAGACCGTGCGTGCGGTGATCGCGCAGCAGGCCACGCGCGCCCAGCGCCGCGCGATCGCCGACGCCGTGATCTTCAATGACGGCATCGGCCCCGAAACACTCGCTGACGAGGTCGGCGCCCTTTGGACACTGTGGTGCAGGGAGCGCGGCAAACCGCTGTGAAACAATCGCGACAGCCGCAAGAGCCTGCCCTTGATCGTCTACGAGTACCCGTTCAACGAGAGCATCCGCACGATGCTGCGGCTCGAGCACCTGTTCGACCGCCTTGCGCAGCTCGCGCCCCGCGACGAGCCGGTGGACCACCACTTCGCACTGGTGACCATGTTCGAGATCATGGACGTGGCCGCGCGCGCCGATCTCAAGGCCGACCTGCTCAAGGACCTGGAGCGCCATCGCACCCAGTACGTGGCCTACCGCGGCAATCCGGCGATCTCGGAGGCGGCGCTCGAGGACGTGATCGCCCGCATCGACGCCAGCTTCGGCGCGCTCAACCAGGTGCAGGGCAAGGCCGGCCAGGCACTGGCGGGCAACGAGTGGCTGATGAGCATTCGAAGCCGCATCAGCATCCCCGGCGGTACCTGCGAGTTCGACCTGCCCTCCTACTACGCCTGGCAGCAGCACCCGCCCGAGAAGCGCCGGATGGACCTCGCGGGCTGGGCCAGTGCGCTCAACCCGCTCGCCGCCGCGCTGCACATGCTGCTCGGGCTGCTGCGCGACAGCGGAACGCCGCAGCGCATGATGGCCGTCGGCGGCCACTACCAGCAGAGCCTGCCGCAGAACAAGACCTACCAGCTGCTGCGCCTGCGCATGGCTCGCGATCCGACACTGGTGCCGGAGATCAGCGGTCATCGCCTGCTGGTCTCGGTGCGCATGATGCGCGCCGAGACCGAGGGCCGGTTGCGCCCGGCCGGTTCCGACGTGCCCTTCGAGCTCACCCTCTGCAGTTGAGCGACCGCGTGCGCTTGCCGATGGCCAGGAAGCCGATCGTCGTCCCCTGTCCGAGCTGCCGGCAGCCCAGCCGCTACGGGCCGGAGAACCCCTGGCGCCCCTTCTGCAGCGAGCGCTGCCGCAGTCTGGATCTCGGCGCCTGGGCAAGCGAGTCCTACCGCGTGCCGGCCATATCGCCGCCCGACGGACCGGCGGACGACAACGAGTCGGACCCGCCACGACACTGAGGCTGCAGCGTTCCGTCCCCGGCGCGCGTGACGCTGCCTATTGCCGCGGCGTGCACGTAGCTTTCGTACTGCTTCAGATCCATGCCGGAACGCTATAGCTGCTAGTGGCGCCTTCCCATTGATGCGAGATCGCGTCTGGCCAACAATGCCTGCGAAGGAGACTGCGCCCATGATCATCGACATCCACGGCCACTACACGACCGCGCCCGCGGCGCTGGGCGACTGGCGCAACGCGCAGATCGCCGGCATCGCCGATCCGGCGAAGATGCCCAGGGCCTCGGACCTGCGGATCAGCGACGACGACATCCGCGAGACGATCGAGAACAACCAGCTCAAGCTGTTGCGCCAACGCGGGCCGGACCTCACGTTCTTCAGCCCGCGCGCCAGCTTCATGGCGCACCACATCGGCGACTTCCAGGTCAGCAGCACCTGGGCCGCGATCTGCAACGAACTCTGCTTTCGCGTCAGCCAGCTCTTCCCCGAGCACTTCATCCCCGCGGCGATGTTGCCGCAAAGCCCCGGCGTCGATCCCAAGACCTGCATCCCGGAGCTCGTCAAGTGCGTCGAGCAGTACGGCAACGTCGCGATCAACCTCAACCCCGATCCGTCGGGCGGCCACTGGAAGGAGCCGCCGCTGACCGACCGCCACTGGTACCCGATCTACGAGAAGCTGGTCGAGTACGAGGTCCCGGCGATGGTGCACGTGAGCACGAGCTGCAACGCGTGCTTTCACACCACCGGCGCGCACTACATCAACGCCGACACGACGGCGTTCATGCAGCTCATCCAGGGCGATCTGTTCAAGGACTTCCCGACACTGAAATTCATCATCCCGCACGGCGGCGGTGCGGCGCCCTACCACTGGGGTCGCTACCGGGGCCTGGCGCAGGAGCTGAAGAAACCGCTGCTCTCCGAGCACCTGCTGAAGAACGTCTTCTTCGACACCTGCGTCTACCACCAGCCGGGCATCGACCTGCTGACCAAGGTGGTTCCGGTCGAGAACATCCTCTTTGCCAGCGAGATGATCGGCGCGGTGCGCGGCGTCGACCCCGAGACCGGGTTCAACTACGACGACACCAAGCGCTACATCGAGGCGAGCACGCAGCTCACGCCCGAGCAGAAGCACGCGATCTACGAAGGCAACGCGCGGCGCGTCTACCCGCGGCTCGACGCCGCGCTGAAGAAGAAGGGGAAGTGAGATGTACGAACTCGGGGTCGTCCACCGCCGGATCGAGCGCACCGAGGCTGCCACCGCCGATGCGCTGGCGAAGTTCGGCAGCGCGACCGTGCACGAGGCGATGGGCCGCGTCGGCCTGATGCAGCCCTACATGCGTCCGATCTACGCCGGCGCGCAGGTTTCCGGCACCGCGGTGACGGTGCTGCTGCAGCCCGGTGACAACTGGATGATGCACGTCGTGGCCGAGCAGATCCGCGAAGGCGACATCGTCGTCGCCGCGGTGACGACGGCGTGCACCGACGGCTATTTCGGCGACCTGCTGGCGACCAGCTTCAAGGCGCAGGGCGCGCGAGCGCTCGTCATCGACGCCGGCGTGCGCGACGTGAAGGCGCTCACCGAGATGGGCTTCCCGGTCTGGAGCAAGGCGATCAGCAGCCGCGGCACGGTCAAGGCCACACTCGGCTCGGTCAACATCCCCGTCGTCTGCGCCGGCGCCTGGGTGACACCGGGCGACGTCATCGTCGCCGACGACGACGGCGTCGTCTGCGTGCCGCGCGCGCTCGCGGCCAGGACGCTGGAAGCGGCCGCCAAGCGCGAGGCCAACGAGGGCGAGAAGCGCGCCAAGCTCGCCAGCGGCGTGCTCGGTCTCGACATGTACAAGATGCGCGAGCCGCTGGAAAAGGCCGGGCTGCGCTACATCGACTGAGCACACCCGAGCAAGGCGTGCAGGTCATGCGCATCGCGCTCATCGGCTACGGCGAAGTAGGCCGCATCCTCGCCGAGGATCTGCGGGCGCAGGGCCAGGCGGTGGTCGCCCACGACCTCAAGCTCGGCGACGCGGCCGAAGGCCCGCTCGTGCAGCACGCGCAAGCGCAGGGTGTTCGCTTGGCGGCCTCGCACGCGGACGCAGTGCGCGACGCCGAACTCGTGATTTCCGCGGTCACCGCGAACCAGGCGGTGCCGGTCGCCAAGGCCTGCGCGCCCGCCCTTGCGCACGGCGCCTTCTTCCTCGACCTCAACTCCGCCTCGCCCGGCGCCAAGCAGCGCGCGGCCAGGCTCGTCGATGCCGGCGGCGCACGCTACGTCGAGGGCGCGGTGATGACTTCGGTGCCGCCCTACCGCATCAAGGTGCCGCTGCTGCTGGGCGGGCCGCATGCCCAGGCCCTGCTGCCGCTGCTGCAGACGCTCGGCTTTGCCGCGCGCGTGGCCGACGCGCGCCTGGGCGTGGCCAGCGCGACCAAGATGTGCCGCAGCGTGATGATCAAGGGCCTGGAGGCGATGGTGATCGAGAGCTTCAGCGCCGCGCGCCACTACGGCGTCGAGGACGCGGTGATCGCCTCGCTGCAGGAGACCTTCCCCGGCATCGACTGGGAGAAACAGGCGAGCTACTTCTTCCAGCGCGTGATCGCGCACGGCCGCCGCCGCGCCGAGGAGATGCGCGAGGTCGCGGAGACGGTGCGCGAAGCCGGGCTCGAACCCTGGTCAGCCCGCGGCACCGCGCAGCGCCAGGCCTGGATGGCTGACCTCGCCGACGCCGGCCTCTTCGGCGAGCGCGGCAGCCCTGCGTTTGCGCGCAGCAGCAACTGGCGCACGGAGGCCGACCGCCTGCTGGCCTGGGCGGCGAGACAGGAAACGGCGGTGGACGTGAGCACCGCAAAGGACGACTGACGCATGCACTTCGAGAAAACCCCCGGCTGGCTCGACTGGTACGCCGGCCCGAGCAAGCCCCGCTTCCAGCTCCCGGCCGGCAGCGTCGACGCGCACTGCCACGTCTTCGGCCCCGGGCATGAGTTCCCCTTCGCCCCCGAGCGCAAGTACACGCCCTGCGATGCGAGCAAGGCGCAGCTCTTCGCGCTGCGCGACCACCTGGGCTTCGCGCGCAACGTCATCGTGCAGGCGACCTGCCACGGCGCCGACAACCGCGCGATGGCCGATGCCTGCGCCAGCAGCGGCGGCCGCGCGCGCGGGGTCGCCACGGTTCGGCGCAGCGTCAGCGACGCCGAGCTGCAGGCGCTGCACGAGGCCGGCGTGCGCGGCGTGCGCTTCAACTTCGTCAAGCGGCTCGTCGACTTCACGCCCAAGGACGAGCTGATGGAGATCGCCAGCCGCATCAAGGCGCTGGGCTGGCACGTCGTCATCTACTTCGAGGCGCAGGACCTGCCCGAGCTCTGGGACTTCTTCACCGCGCTGCCGACCACCGTCGTCGTCGACCACATGGGCCGCCCCGACGTCGGCAAACCCCTGGACGGGCCCGAGTTCGTGCTCTTCCTGAAGTTCATGCGCGAGCACGAGAACGTCTGGAGCAAGGTGAGCTGCCCCGAGCGCCTGAGCAAGAGCGGCCCGCCAGCGCTCAATGGCGAGCAGGCCGCCTACCGCGACGTCGTGCCCTTCGCGCGCAAGGTCGTCGAGGCCTTCCCCGAGCGCGTGCTCTGGGGCACCGACTGGCCGCACCCCAACCTGAAGGACCACATGCCCGACGACGGCCTGCTGGTCGACTTCATCCCGCACATCGCCCCCACCCCCGACCTGCAGCGCAAGCTGCTGGTCGACAATCCCATGCGCCTTTACTGGCCGGAGGAACGCTGATGGCCCTGCACAAACCCTATATCGACATCCCCGGAACCACGATCTTCGACGCGGAGCAGTCCCGCAAGGGCTACTGGTTGAACCAGTTCTGCTTCAGCCTGATGAAGGCCGAGAACCGCGCGCGCTTCAAGGCCAACGAGCGCGCCTACCTCGACGAGTGGCCGATGACCGAGGAGCAGAAGCAGGCGGTGCTGGCGCGCGACCTCAACCGCTGCATCGCCGCCGGCGGCAACATCTACTTCCTCGCGCGCATCGGCGCCACCGACGGCAAGAGCTTCCAGCAGATGGCCGGCAGCATGACCGGGATGAGCGAGGAGGAATACCGCGACATGATGGTTGCCGGCGGCCGCTCGATCGAGGGCAACCGCTACCTCGGCGAGGACGGAAACGCGCAGCCGCAGCACCAGCCCCAGGGCTCGGGTGCGGCCAAGGGCGGGAGGGCGTAAGCCATGGCGCGCATCACCGCTTCCGTCTACACCAGCCACGTCCCGGCGATCGGCGCCGCGCTCGACCTCGGCAAGACCGGCGAGCCCTACTGGCAGAAGGTCTTCGCCGGCTACGAGTTCTCCAAGCAGTGGATGAAGGAGAACAAGCCCGACGTCGTCTTCCTTGTCTACAACGACCACGCCACCGCCTTCAGCCTCGAGCTGATACCGACCTTCGCGATCGGCACCGCGGCCGAGTTCCAGCCGGCCGACGAAGGCTGGGGCCCGCGGCCGGTGCCGGTCGTCAAGGGCCATCCGCAGCTTGCGAGCCACATCGCGCAGAGCGTGATCCAGGACGACTTCGACCTCACGATCGTCAACCGGATGGACGTCGACCACGGCCTCACGGTGCCGATGTCGCTGATGTGCGGTCAGGTCGACGAATGGCCCTGCCCGGTGATCCCGTTCGCCGTCAACGTCGTGCAGTACCCGGTCCCCGCGGGGCGGCGCTGCTTCGCGCTCGGGCAGGCGATCCGTCGCGCGGTCGAGTCCTATGACGAGCCGCTGAAGG
>Ga0116143_10001297_pt1 | contig 30923 bp, 28 predicted proteins | sample AD_UKC034_MetaG_FD_89745 | JGI IMG/M metagenome (GOLD analysis project Ga0116143, IMG submission 89745) | Active sludge microbial communities of municipal wastewater-treating anaerobic digesters from USA - AD_UKC034_MetaG | ecosystem: Engineered > Bioreactor > Anaerobic > Digestate | place: USA... | reverse complement strand
GTTCAATATTGTTCTATTCTTCTCCGAATCAAACATGTTTTCATCGTACCTAGGTTTATTGTAAATCCTGAAACAATATTGCGGAGATATCTGAAACCCTAAATCCAATGGTAATTTCAATACTGATAGAAATTTATAGTTAACTGCCAATCCTGTACAAATGTATTCGCTTTTATATACTTCAATCCAATTAGCAACTTGACCTGTTTGACTTGCATTGACTTCAGAGTAATTTACTATTGGTCCAATTCGAATTACGGATTGTTGAAATGATTTTAATTTCCACGACCAATTTACACCTATGTCATAATAATGAAAAGTTGTGATTATTTCATCAGTAGGACATTCATAACAATCATTAAATTCACCATTCTTTGTAACGACATTGAAATGAAAATTAATTTCTGAATTCTTAAACTTGAGTGGGAAAGAAAATAAAACTCCACCTCCCATTGCGAAATTTGATTTTTTACTTCCGGTATAAATTGATGAACCAATAACTCCAATATTTACAGCATGAGATGGGTTAAAGATAAGCAAGCAAAAAACAGCTAAAAAAAAGTGTTTCATTTGATTAAACCTTAAAAATTCCAATTGTTACTAACGGAAAGCAGCACGGCTTATTGTCATTGGGCATAACATTTATTACTTGCATCAAATTCTAACATATTGATGCGTGAAAATAATCTTCAAGGTAAATAATATTCGGTAAGAATTGTTAAAAATGTTTAAATCTTAAAAAATATTCGGCATGGGTCCCTTAAATTATGCAGCATTGCCTTGGGCGCTGGGAATCTCTTTCAATTCGTTAGCCTTCAAGACCCGTTCTTCTTCTAGATCGTGGTCGTCCTGAAGTCCAAGCCAAAATTTTGCGGAATTCCCAAAGTACTTTGACAAGCGTAATGCCGTGTCAGCACTTATCCTGCGTCTTCCTTTGATGATTTCAGAGATCCTTGTTTGTGGTATACCTATATCCTTTGATAAACGATAGGCTGAAATTTCCATGGGAAGTAGAAACTCTTCGTTCAAAATCTCTCCAGGGTGTACATTCTTTAATTTTTTCATATTAATGATAGTCAGTTATTTCAACTTGTGACGCATTTCCTTGCTTCCAACGAAAAACGATCCTCCATTGATTATTTATCCGGATACTGTAGTATTCTTTTAGCTTTCCGCCAAGCTTTTCTAATCGGTTTGATGGCGGAATCCTGAGATCTGATATATTGACGGAATTATTGATCATTCTTAATTTCCTTCTGGCAATTTGTTGGATATCCGGTGCAATATGCTTCACTCTCTCCCCTTCCCATATCTTAGATGTATTTTTTGAAGCAAATGAAACGATCATAGTAACGTAATACGTTAGTAACGCTAAAGATAAGTATTTGTTTTCTTAAACACAAAAAATTTTTCTTTCCTATTCCGAGAAGATCGGATCTACAATTTATCAAACGGACTCTGGATCTTGCTAATATTTTTCTTACTCACATGTACATAAGTCATCGTCGTTTGCAAGCTTTGATGTCCGAGCAACTCTTTAATGAACATAATATCTGTACCACTTTCCAGGAGGTGGGTTGCAAAACTGTGCCTCAAAGCATGAATTCCCCCTTTCTTGTAAACTCTGGCTTTTCTTTTGCACTGCTCCATCACTTTTGAAATGCTTCGTATACTGTATTGCCCTCCGGTTTGCCCTTCAAATAACCAAACTTTTGGTTTATATTCCAGGAAATAAGTCCTCAGTAACAATAGTAATCGTTCACTTAACATCACTATCCTATCTTGCTTTCCCTTTGATTGCCGGATATTTATCACCATTCTGTCACTGTCTATATCTCGAATTTTCATCTTCGAGATCTCACTTATCCGAAGTCCTGATGCATATGCAAGACATAAAATAGTCTTGTGCTTCAAATTTCCGGTAGCCTTTATTATCGAAAGTACTTCTTTCTCTGAAAATACTGTCGGCAACTGCTTCGGCTTCTGCGCTCTTGGCAGATCGTACATTTCTCTTGGGCGTTTTAACAGTTGCTCATAAAAAAATTTAATCGCATTGATCATTTGATTCTGACCTGTCGCACTCCAATTCTCATTGTCATGGAGACTTATCATCAGGTCTAGTATCTCTTCCTTCCTTATTTGAGATGGCTTCCTGTCATGAAAACATTTTAAGAAAAACATAAACCAATTGCGATATGTCTTGATAGTATTTTCGCTATAATTCTTCAGCTTTAGCAAAGCTACATATGCATTTATTGCAGCAATCTGCATTTCGTTGAAAGGAACAATTTCAGCCTTTCTGTTCCTCAGAACTGATTGCCTGCCTGAAATTTTTACAGGTAAGAAGTCTTTTGCCGACATAATCTATTAAATGGCAAGAACGAAAACACTTAACTCAATTCTAACCGCATAGATGTGTCTTTAATCGTTCAAAGATTCATAATCCAAACAAACAGCATGACAATCTTTCTTTTTTCAAAATTTTCCTTGTTTTTTGCCTGAATTCTTCATTAAAAAAATCTCATTTCCCTTTGAAAAACACCAAAAAAAGTGCATCTTTGCATCCCTTTTAAAATAACGTAGGAGAACGTTTATCCACCTCGGTCGGCGGAAAGGGATCTAAAACCATCAATAACAAAAAAAGATGCCGGTAAAAATTAGATTAACGCGTCATGGTAAGAAGCATAAGCCTTACTACCATATTGTTGTGGCGGATAGTCGTGCTCCAAGGGATGGAAAGTATATCGAAGTAATCGGTAATTACGATCCCAACACGAACCCAGCTACAATTGAGATCAACCAGGACAAAGCTCTTACCTGGTTAAAGAATGGAGCGCAACCGACAGATACTTGTCGCGCGATCCTTGCTTATAAAGGAGTATTGTATAACCTGCACCTGCAAAAAGGTATTGCTAAAGGCGCTCTTACTCAAGAGCAGGCTGATGCAAAACTTGCTGCCTGGGCAGAAGCTAAAGCTGCGAAGGTCGAAGAAAAACGTAAAAGCGTTATCGGAAACGTTTCCAAACAAATGGAATCTCGCCTGGCTGAAGAAGCGAAGAAGAAAGAGAATCGTCTTGAAGCTTTACGCAAGAAGAACACTCCTCCTCCAACGCCTGAGCCGGAAGCTGAAACCGCTGCCGAACCAACTGCTGCCGCTGAACCGGACGTTGTTGCCGAAGCTCCTGCAACTGAAGAAAAATCAGAAGGAGAAACTTCTGCTGAATCCTGATTTTTAAAACATAAAAAAAATCCGCTTTGTTATTGCAGAGCGGATTTTTTTTTGCCGACCCTCGATCATAAACCTGAACAATAAACTACCTGTTCTGCCTGAATGTCTTCATTGTTCAATTTGTAAGTGACTCACAGTATACCCGGACATTAGTTTTGCTTTCTGTATCTTACACCCTGGCCATCGAAAGCCTTATGAAAACACTCGATATAAATAAACTGGTCCCTCTGGGTTTCATCAATAAAACCCATGGCTTCCAGGGCGAACTCAGTCTGGCCATGAATGATGATATTAACCTCTCACCCGAACAGTTCAAATCACAGTTCCTGTTCTTACAACTTGATGGCTTGCCTGTTCCTTTCTTCGTAGAAAATATCAGAGAAAAAACTAATGGCATTCTGGTTAAATTCGATACGATCAATAATGAAGAGGAGGCAAAAAAATTAGTGGGTAAAAAAGTTCTGGCAGGAAAAATTAAACGAGATACCGAAGAGGAACTGGAACCGGGCTGGAACGAACTTCTCGGATATACAGTTAACGATAAAAAATATGGAAACCTCGGACAGATACTTGAAATACAGGAATTACCAATGCAATTTCTTGCAGCTTGCAGCATAAATGAAAAAGAAATTTTATTCCCATTGCATGAAGAGATCATCCTGGAAATTGATGATGAGAATAAAACCATATACATTGATCTTCCTGATGGCCTACTGGATGTCTATCTAAATGGGTGATTAAAAATGAATACAAAAGACCTTACATCAAATAATTATTTAATTAAATATTTAAATATTTTTTGAGTATCTTGGTATTTGAAAATGTATGAGCGACCAAACTTTTCGATTCAAACAGTTTACTGTCCATCAGGACAAGTGCGCCATGAAAGTTGGGACAGATGCTGTTTTGCTTGGATCATGGCTTGATCCTTCTCATGCTCATAGAATACTTGACATTGGTACCGGCACAGGTATAATAGCACTTATGCTGGCTCAAAGATCAACATGTAATATAGATGGTGTGGATATTGATGAAAATGCTTGCTTGCAGGCCAGGGAAAATTTCAGGATCTCACCATGGTTCTTACGTATGCATGTCTTTCATCAATCATTTCAGGAATTGGCCGGTCAGTCGAATCTGATCTATGACCTGATAGTTTCTAACCCTCCTTACTTCCACCATGCTTCTAAACCTTTCGGAGAATCAAGATTAAATGCCCGACATAACGATCTGTTAGGATTTCAGGAATTGATCGATGGGGTAAAAAAAATATTACATCCGGAAGGAAAATTTTACCTCATTCTTCCTGCTAAAGAAGGTCATGAATTTATGGACCTTGCCCATAGTGCCGGATTATTTTGCACTCATCTTGTGAAGATCCTCACAAAACCTAACAAACCTGAAAAAAGACTCATCATGGAGTTCTCTAAAAATATGGGAACACTTTCAGAAGAAGAAATAATTATTCAGAATGAAAATAATTCTTTTACGGATCGCTACATCACCCTGACGAATGATTATTACATAGCACTTAAGAACCACCCTCCAACTGATGCACAAAGCTAATCCCCTGCTTTTCTAATTCTTTTAAAACAGGAACATATATTTCTTTCTCCACAGGTATTTTTACTCCCCGACTTGCAATCTGTCCTTTTAATATTAGCACAGAAGCAATAGCGACCGGCAAGCCTACTGTCTTTGCCATAGCAGTGTACACAGAATTTTCACCCTTGACCACAAGTGAGCAGCGCAACTTATGTTTTTTGTTGTCCTGCTCATACTCGAACAAATGTTGCATCACAATCATATCCTTATCTTCTTTACCCAGCACCCATTTCATTTCTAAGAGTGATTGCAAGAGATCGGCAGGGCTTGCATTTGATTTTCCCAGTGCTTTATCTTCTAATATTCCGGTCCATTCCACCATTTTAATTGCCTCATCATCTTCAGATAATGAAACGAAATCTGCAAGGCGGCGGCGAAGACTTTTGTTTGCATTGTCAGGAGGAAGAAAGGCTTCTGTGAGTTGCGCCCAGGTAAGCTTAGAAGCGTCTTCAATTTTATAACTATCGTCCGTTAATCCCAATTGAACAAAAATATTCCAAGCTTTACAAAACCCTTCTTGTCTGAATGTACCTCGAATCATCGTAGAAATATGTTCAAGCTGATACACCTTCCGATAGGATAACGAATCACGATTCGGATAACCGTCAAAAGTTCCTAAGCCATCGATATCGCATTTCTCTACCTGCATATATAGTCTGTGATAAGGTAAATATTTGAATTTTCCTTTATCCATATACTTCGCAGTACCTTGTCCGGCAAGGATAACATTCTTCGGATTCCATGAAAACTTATAGCCCCAGGGATTGTCGTTCGATTCAGGTGCAACCAGTCCGCCGGTGTACGACTTGAATGAATTGAATCTTCCTCCGCCTTCATGAACCTTATCAATGACTTCCATTGCACTCATATGGTCTATTCCCGGATCCAATCCACATTCATTCAATAAAATTACACCGGCTTCCCTTGCTGATTTGTCAAGTTCCTTCATATCATCACTCACATATGATGCCGTAACCAAATGCTTTTTTAGCCTCACACATTCTCTTGCAATAGCAATATGCATGTGTGCCGGTAGCATTGAAATAACCAGATCCGCCACTTCTATTTCTGCACTTGTCTTGATTGAATCATGAATATCTAAGGCGATCGCACGGCCTGAAGAAGAGCCTCCAAGTTTGTCTAATGCACTTTCTCTGGAGATATCTCCTATCGTTAACTCCCAACCCTCAGTATTTGCCTTGTCTAATAAATATGATATCAAATAAGACGATGAGCGACCGGCACCGATGAGTAATATTCTTTTCATAACAAAAATTTGTGCGAAGTTACATTTCACGATCGATTTAATCGAAATTCGACGAATTTAATAGCTCAGGTCAAGGAAATTTCAATTTGCCGGAGATCTTACACCCTGATCCACAGGCATTTTTCAGCATTTTTTATTTGACTCCATTACCTAGTTTTGTACCTTTGCCGCCCGACTTCAGACCTTGAAGCTACGAACGAAAGAGTTACAAATAAAATCTAAATCATTCCAATATGTCACGCATCCTTACCCTACTGCTTGTTTTTGTATACAGCTCAATTTCATTGTATGCTCAATCGAATAACCTCATCCTCTTCACGGAAAACGGAGAAAAATTTCAAGTGGTCTTGAATGGTATCTTGCAGAACACACAAGCTGAAACAAATGTAAAACTTACAGACTTGCCGGCACCGAATTATAAATGTCGTGCAATTTTTGCTGATAAGAAATTAGGACAGCTCGATTTCAACATATATTTCCAGGAATCCGGCGAGGAATTAACAATGGCTATTAAACAAAATAAAAAAGGTGAATATGTAACACGCTATGTGAGCTCAATACCAATTGCTACTGCACCACCAACACCTTCCACGCAAAAGATCATTGTGTATTCTGAAACTCCGGCAGCGGAAACCGTTACTACTACCATCAGCCACACCACGACAACTCATTCAAATGAGGCAAGACCTGCAGGTGAAAGTATAAATTTCCAAATGGGAGTAAACATGAATGAGAACGGTGGTAACATCAGCATTCAGGCTGACGGAATGGATATGGAAGATGATCACATCACAAGCACAACTACAACCACTACTACCCGTACCGTTTCATCATCTTCAACAACATCTACAACAACACCTCAAAATCCGACCACAATTTATTTACAAGATTACAATGGTCCTGTAGGCTGCCCTCACCCCATGAACCCGTCAGATTTTACTGACATGAAAAAAACTATTAGCTCTAAAGATTTTGAAAGCACCAGACTCAGTATTGCAAAGCAAGTATTACAAAATAATTGTCTCTTCTCCGACCAGGTGAGTGAAATCCTCACGCTATTTGATTTTGAAAATACCAAACTGGAATTTGCCAAATATGCTTATGCTTACACTTACGATCTGGGTAATTATTTCAAAGTGAGCAATGCCTTCGAATTCGAGAGTTCTGTCGAGGATTTAAACAGTTACATTTCTTCTGCAAAATAATTTCCTTTTATTCAAAGCAATATTAAAAGCACGTCATGGCTAAAGAGCACTTTTACAACCTGACTATTCAATGGACAGGTAATAAGGGTGCAGGAACCAAGGACTACCGTGCTTATGACAGAAATTATCGCATCAGCGCCCAAGGAAGAGACGAATTGTTAGCTTCTGCAGATCCGGCTTTCCTGGGAGATAAGACAAAATATAATCCTGAGGAATTTTTACTGGCCGCCATTTCAAGTTGCCACATGCTGTGGTTCCTTCACCTATGTGCAGATGCCGGAGTAATAATTACCGATTATATAGATAGTGCAACCGGAACGATGGTCGAATCCGGAGAGGGAGGCGGAAGATTCAAAGAAGTTATTTTGAATCCGGTTGTGGTTGTCAGCGAAGCAGCTATGATAAGTAAACTCGACGAAATGCATAATCTGGCACATAAGAAATGTTTTATTTCAAACTCTGTAAATTTTCCCGTGTTGTGCAACGGGAACTATCAGATTAAAGAATGATTCTAAAAAACTCAGCAATCCTATACATCTGTTAAAACTACCATGCAGAAAACTTTTCTATTAACAGGAACACTTTTAGGAGCTTTAGCTGTGATCCTTGGCGCATTCGGTGCCCATGCCTTAAAGGCAAAGATCTCAGTTGAAAATTTACAAATTTTTGAAACAGGTGTGCGCTATCAGTTTTACCATGCTCTGGCATTACTATTGCTTGCAGTCATCTTCGATAAAATATCAGCAGGTCAGGCACAACTTGCTGGCTATTGCTTCTTGATAGGGGTCATTTTATTTTCAGGATCAATTTACTTATTGGCTACAAGAGAATTATTAGAAATTGATTCCTGGAAAAAAGTTCTCGGACCTATCACTCCGATAGGTGGGCTGACATTGATAAGTGGATGGGTTTTCTTTTTTATTGCTGTTCTTAAAGGTATGCGATCTTAAGTTAAATAAATTCAAATCAACGAATAAAACAAATCAAAATGAACAAGCTAAACATAGCCATCGTGGGGATCCTGCTCTTTGCTTTTTTTTCATGCAAACCAAGCAAGGAAGCTGCTACACCAGATATATCAGAACCGGTTGTCGCAGAGCTAACGCAAAAAACCGATTCTTTTCCTGCTACTTCGCGCCTTGTTCTAACCTTCTTTTCACCTGCCTCAGGGGTCGACATTAAGTCGGTAAATCGTTTTGAGGAGTTCATAGGTGAGTACGCCGGGGAGATCGGAATCAACATCGACTATGAAAAAACGCATTGGGGACGAGAGGGAGAAACAGATTTTTGCCTGGAACTCAGCGAACTGGACGCTAAGCAACAGGCTGATTTTGTAAGCAAAACGAAAATTTTAATGGAAAAGGCCGAGCATCTGAATATCTACGAAAATTCACCTTGTAAACACAGAAGAAAGCGTGAATAATTGGTCAATACGATATATTTTCGCTTACTTTGCCCCATAATTCCCTATCAAAAATAACATCTCATGAATGAATTCGGATTTAAAGCGAAGGATGCAACCATCGCCGATCTGGGACTGAAAAATGTTGCTGATGCCTACTGGAATTTGACCCCCGCCGAACTGGTCGAAGAATCTATTATCCGGGGTGAAGGCGTACTCTCAGACAATGGCGCACTTGCCGTTGACACAGGTAAATTTACCGGACGATCACCAAAAGATAAGTTTATCGTTTGTGACGAAAAAACTGAAAAAGCTGTTTGGTGGGGCGATATCAATATAAAATTTGATCCGGAAAAATTTGATCGCCTCTATGATCGGGTTTGTGCATACTTGCAGGGCAAAACAATATATGTGCGTGACGCATATGCCTGCGCGGACCCTAAATATCGATTGAATGTGCGTGTAGTTACTGAGTCACCATGGCAAAATCTTTTTGCAAATAATCTTTTCCTTCGCCCTACACGCGAAGAGATTTTAAATACACCAAAAGCGGAATGGACAATCCTCAGTGCTCCGGGATTCCTTGCGGATCCTGCAGTTGACGGAACTCGTCAAAGTAATTTCGCTGTGCTGAACTTTACTAAAAAAGTCATCCTTATAGGTGGCACCGCTTATACCGGTGAAATTAAAAAAGGTATATTTTCAGTTCTCAACTTTGTATTGCCGCATGATAAAAATGTGTTATCAATGCACTGCTCTGCCAACATTGGAAGCACAGGTGATACTGCGATCTTCTTTGGTCTTTCTGGAACAGGAAAAACAACTTTATCTGCCGATCCAAACAGAGGTTTGATCGGTGATGATGAACATGGCTGGGCTGAAAATTCTGTCTTCAACTTTGAAGGTGGTTGTTATGCTAAATGTGTAAACCTTTCTAAAGAAAAGGAACCTCAGATATTCAAGGCCATTAAATTTGGTTCACTCATTGAGAATATCGAATTCTACGATGGTACCACCACAGTTGATTATGACAATATCAGCAAAACAGAAAACACCCGTGCTGCTTACCCGATAGATCACATAGAAAATGCAGTAGAACCTTCAGTAGGAAGTTCTCCTAAAAATATTTTCTTCCTTACTTGTGATGCTTTCGGTGTTTTACCCCCTATCTCCAAATTAAATACCGGACAAGCAATGTATCATTTCATTTCAGGTTATACAGCAAAAGTTGCAGGGACCGAAATGGGAGTTACAGAACCTACCACAACATTTTCAGCATGTTTCGGAAAAGCATTTCTTCCTCTACACCCAACTAAATACGCTGAATTGCTGGGAGAAAGAATGAAGAAAAATAAAGTTAATGTCTGGCTGGTTAATACAGGTTGGTCCGGTGGATCTTACGGCGTAGGAGCAAGAATGAAATTATCCTTTACACGTGCAATGATTACGGCAGCACTCAACGGAGAACTTGAGAAAGTTGAATTTGAAAAAATGCCGGTCTTTGGATTGTCAATACCGAAATCATGTACAGGTGTTCCTAATGAAATCCTGAATCCTCGTAATACCTGGACAGATAAAAGTGAGTTCGATGCAAAAACAAATACTCTCGCAGCTTCCTTCGTAAAAAACTTTGCACAGTATGCAGAATATGCCAACGAAGAAATTCTCAATGCCAGTCCGAAGCTTGCAGTAAATGCATAATATTTCTGATTGATAAAAAACCTTCTCTTTTCCGGAGAAGGTTTTTTTTTGTCAGCTTACTAACCCGGCATTACAGGGCTCATTTTTTTACTTGAAGATCACAACGATGGAATTATTTTATTCTACATCAATTCATGACAATCACTTTCTTCTTGAAGGTGAGGAAGCTCATCACCTTCTGAAAGTTCTGCGCCATCAGGAAGGAGACCTGGTAATGATCACGGATGGCTTAGGTTCCATATTTACAACCAGGATAGTTGATGCTAATCCTAAGAAATGTTCACTAGAAATTATTTCACGTGATAAAAAAGATAACGATAAAAACTACTCTCTTCATATAGCCATCGCACCAACGAAGAACATCGACAGGTTTGAATGGTTTCTGGAAAAAGCAACAGAGATCGGAATTGATTCTATCACTCCTCTCATCTGCAGACACTCCGAACGTAAGGTGATAAAGGATGAACGGCTAAGAAAGGTGATCGTCTCTGCTATGAAGCAGTCGCTAAAAAGTTTCCTGCCCTTGCTTTACCCTTTAACTACATTTCCTGAATTGCTCAAAGATTGCAGAGCTCCTCAACGGTATATTTGTACCATGAGTGCTGAGGATTTGCTCATAAGAAGATATGACCCACATGAAAGCACCATGATTCTCATTGGTCCGGAAGGTGATTTTTCCAAAGAAGAGGTTGATTTGGCTCTAAAGCATGGATTTGTTCCCGTATCTTTGGGAAATTGCAGATTGCGTACTGAGACTGCAGCCCTCATGGCATGTGCGACAATTGCGATCGCTAATATGCAGCAGAAATAATCTGCTTTGGGTTTATAGAAATTCAACACCACAATGAAAAGACTCGTTTTACTATTTCTTGCCTTGTCTCTCCATTCATTTTCAATGGAACCTTCCTTCAGGATCGCACTGCTGAAATATAATGGTGGCGGCGACTGGTATGCAAATCTTGAAACATCTCTTCCCAATCTGATTCAGTTCAGCAACAAAGAACTTGGGATGAATATCAATCCTGAACAAGCCATTGTTGAGGCCTCCAGTCCGGATTTGTTCAATTTCCCCTTCATTCACATGACAGGTCATGGAAATTGGGTTTTGTCAAATCAGGAAGCTGAAAATTTGAGAAAATATCTTGAAGCAGGTGGTTTTCTACATATTGACGATAATTATGGAATGGACCCATTTGTCAGACCACAAATGAAAAGGGTTTTCCCTGAACTGGATTTTGTTGAGCTGCCATTTTCTCACCCCATTTTTCATCAAAAATTTGATTTCCCAAATGGATTACCTAAAATCCATGAACATGATCAAAAACCTCCGCAGGCATTTGCATTGATTTTTGAAGGAAGACTTGTATGTCTCTATACTTTTCAGTGTGACCTTGGTGATGGTTGGGAAGATTACGAGGTTCACAAGGACTCTCAGGATGTGAGGCAGAAGGCTCTAAGAATGGGCTCAAATATTCTATCCTACGTTTTTAAGCAGGAATAATAATGAGTCCGGCGACAAACCCACAGATAAACGCATAATTTACAGGAAAACAGCAAATTCATCAGAGTCTTTATTAATAAGTCTTTGCTAAGAGAACTGTTGAATTATGCGGCTCAGATTAAAGGAACAAACATCTTTGAAATTTAATCAAAAACGGACTTCTTGAAATTAATACTCATTTGTCCTCCCAAATGGTTGGGCTTTTGAATAAATTATTGACTCGTACAATTATTTTTATTTTCTTGCTCATCGGTTGAAGGAATGCATCAACAATCCTTAATCACTTTTCTATGAAACTGATAATCGAGAAACACCCTGAGCTCACGCGTCTCATGAACTTTTTTGCAGAAGTTGAAGGCATGGCTGAAAGATTAGGACTTAACATTGATGAATTGAATCCGGATCGGAAAGAAAATATTTCTCCGATGCAAACCTATTTCAGAAAAAATGCCGGGGCTATTTCTGCATATCGGTCTGAAATTCTCAACGCAAGCACAAAAAAAACTGATAAAAGCTCAGGCTGCTGCTCTATAGCCTCTTTGAGTATTCACAAATAAGATACACACAAAAACTTTCCTTAAAGACTCCTGTCAATGATAGGGGTCTTTTTTATTTTCTCAAATAAGGCAAAAAAAAATCCCGGCCTTTCGACCGGGATTGGATGAATATTGTATCAATTTATTTTACGATAGCTGAAAATGAAGCGTCGTTGAACCATTTAATGAATTCACGATCTTCACTAGCCTTTGCCTTTAAGCTGCTATCCATTCCAATGGAAGTGGTAAGATGACTTACAACACCATTTGCATCACCTTTACGTGCAGATATAACTGCCATCAGGTAATGTCCCATTGCTGTGTTCTTATCGTCTGATGCTTCAATCGTAGACATGGCACCATCTTTATCACCCGCAAGAAGTTTTGCAAGAGCAGTATTGAAGCTACCTGCAGCAGACAAATTGCTAACAGCCATTGAGTAGTTTCCATTACGAATATCAAGGATACCCTGGTTACTGTTAACTTCAGGACCTGCACCCGCTGCTGCTGCATACATTAGTGCTGCATTGGCACGATCACCGTTACGGCTATAAACCGCACCCATGTTATTTTTTACGATTGGATTATTTGCACTGATCTGATCAGCCTTGTTGAACTGTGTCATTGCACCTTCCATATCATTCATATTGAATTTCGCCATTCCTGCATTGTTAGCTGTACGCCAGTCTTGCGGGAAAAGTCTTTCAGCAGTTTGATAAATACTAAGTTTCTCAGCGTTATCCTCTGTTAAAGTTGCTGCATATAAAATCTCCTCTACAGTGAGTGAATCAGGATTGTTCTTCAACGTTTCCTTGATCTGCTCATCAGAACGACCAACTTTATCAGCCTGAATTACAATAGCAGAACGACGCAACTTTGGCAGAACACCCTCAGCAATTTCCGTGTAAGCTTTGCCCATTTTCTTGATCTCCATCTCACGTGCCTCAGCATCAGAGTTAGAAGCTACAATACGCAGGATCATATCTTTTTGAGCCATGTCAGATGCAGACATCAATGCCTGGAATCCTGCCCAGTCTTCATTCACAGTGTTCGAACTGAAGAAAGAACTGTCAGTAGAAACGTTCATTTTCATTTTCTTCAAAAGACCTGAAACATGCTTAGCAGATGCAGCTGCACGTCTGCTGGCAAGATCTGTATTCAGAGCTTCTTTACCGTCAGGTGATGCATAACCTGTGATAGAAGTACCTTTTAATATGTATGGTTCAACAGTTGAAGCTTTCAATGCACTGTCAATTTTTGCAAACTCAGGCTTATTACTGATATCACATGCTTTTACTTTGAAATTAGGATTAACCGATGAAGTATTAATCAGGTAATACATCGTACCCTCAAAGTTTGCAGGAGTGATGCGCTGATATTCATCTTTACCTATGATTGTTTTTTCATCATGCATTACCAGCAAAGGGGTAACGATAGTACCATCTGCAACTTTTATGGCACCAAGTTCTTTGGTGGTCTTACCTTTCATACCTGATGCTTTCACCATTACATCAGCCGAAGCCATGTCAGGAGTGTAAGCGATCTTATCAGTATAGTTAAAACTTCCGCCGGTCTTGTAGTTGATCTTAGTACCTGCAGTAGTTGATTTCTCGCCAACGATCGTAACTGATTTGAAGTTTGTCTCGGCTGAGGAAGACTTCATCATTGGTGTTACGGTAGCATCTACCTTTTTTGCAAAATATTTTGCAGGGTAGGTACCTTTAATAGCGACTGCAACACTGTCGCCGTGCATTTCTACCGGATTGGGGGTTACTTCATGTTTTACCTGGCTGAAGTTCTTCGCCATTTTTCCCAAACCGTTACATCCTGCAAGAACAATACCTACCAGGACATACGATAATATGCGAAATTTATTCATGTGATTGTGTGTAAAATTGGTTTATGTAAAATTGGGTTAGTTTAAAGTTTATGTCGCAATATTAGGATAATTTTTTTGAAAGGGGCTTAATTGTTGATTAATTTTTAGAAGCACGCTTTCGTTCATTTTCATCCAGCAAAATCTTGCGCATTCGAATAGATTTAGGAGTGACTTCTAAATATTCATCTTTCTCAATATACTCCATGGCCTCTTCTAATGAGAAATTAATTTTAGGTGTAATGCGAACGTTATCATCACTACCTGATGCACGCATATTAGTAAGTTGCTTTGCACGCGTTACATTTACAACAAGGTCACCCGGCCGTATCCCTTCACCAATCACCTGTCCGGCATATACTTCCTCGGCTGGATCTATGAAAAAGCGTCCTCTGTCCTGAAGCTTATCAATTGAATAAGCCGTCGTTTTTCCTTTATCCATTGATAAGACTACACCATTTATGCGTCCCGGAATATCGCCTTTCCACGGTTCATAAGCCTTGAATCGGTGTGCTATGATAGCTTCACCTTGTGTAGCTGTTAAAATATTGTTTCTCAGTCCAATAATTCCTCTGGCCGGAATATTGAACTCTAAATGAAGAACATCGCCTTTCGGTTCCATGACCAATAATTCACCCTTACGTTGCGTGACAAGATGGATTACTGCTCCGGAAAATTCCTCTGGAACATTTACAGTCATCATTTCAATAGGTTCGCACTTGACGCCATCAATATGTTTGATAATTACCTGAGGTTGACCTACCTGCAATTCATAACCTTCACGGCGCATAGTCTCTATTAATATTGATAAGTGAAGTATACCTCTACCGTATACATTATATGCATCCGGTGATGGTGTATCTTCCACTCTCAAAGCGAGATTCTTTTCAATCTCTTTATAGAGTCTCTCACGTAGGTGACGGGATGTTACAAATTTTCCTTCCTTACCAAAGAATGGGGAGTTATTAATTGTAAATAACATACTCATCGTTGGCTCATCAACATCAATGGTTGGAAGGGCTTCAGGATTTTCATAATCAGCAACTGTGTCTCCGATGTCGAAATTTTCCAGGCCAACAATTGCACAGATATCTCCTGCATCGACGAAATCTTTCTTACTTCTTCCTAATCCTTCGAAGCTGTGTAATTCTTTCACACGGGACTTTAAAATAGTTCCATCTCTTTTCATTAGAGATACCGGCATACTTTCTCTTAATGATCCACGGGTAATTCTGCCTATTGCAATTCGTCCTACAAAACTTGAATAGTCCAGGGAAGTAATCAACATTTGTGCTGTTCCCTGACGTACAGGAGCGGCCGGTATATGTTCAATGATAGCATCTAACAGAGCAGTAATGTCCTCAGTCGGCTTGCTCCAATCAGTACTCATCCATCCTTGTTTTGAAGAACCATAAAGTGTAGGAAAATCTAATTGATCCTCGGTAGCTCCAAGGTTGAAAAACAAATCGAAGATCTGCTCATGTACTTCATCAGGTCTGCAATTTTCTTTGTCTACTTTATTAACAACAACAATTGGTTTCAATCCGAGACTCAATGCCTTTTGGGTCACAAAGCGCGTTTGAGGCATCGGCCCTTCAAATGCATCAACTAAAAGGAGAACGCCATCAGCCATGGTTAGCACTCTTTCCACTTCACCACCGAAGTCGGCGTGACCGGGCGTATCTATAATATTGATCTTTATATCTTTGTATCTGATTGACACATTTTTTGCAACGATTGTGATGCCACGTTCCCTTTCAAGATCATTATTGTCAAGAATGAGATCATCCGTATGTTGATTTTCACGGAATAATTTAGCCTGGTGAAGCATTTTATCAACCAGGGTGGTTTTGCCATGGTCAACGTGAGCGATAATCGCAATATTTCTGATTTGCATGATTAGATTTACCTGAATTACAGGAATTTATGTTTATTAAGGGCTGCAAAGGTAGCCTTTTTACCTCAGAATAAAAAAGAGAATGAATCAGCAGGAAAAGCTTTTCAACAATGTCAATGCTGAGCAAAAAATGCAATAAACTGCCTTACTCACCCTCACTTAGCAATTATTGACTTCATACTTTTAAAAATGCTTGATTTGCTTTTTTATCGCTTTCGTTTACCTTTGCAGCCCTTTAAAATTCAAGTTATTTATGGAAAATCTAGTCTTTATAGTGCCGCTTTTAGGAGTCCTCGGACTCATCATCATGTTCATCAAAGCAAAATGGGTTAGCAGGCAAGATGCGGGTGATGAAAAAATGGCTGAACTAGCCGGCTACATTGCTGATGGCGCAATGGCTTTCTTACGTGCCGAATGGAAAATGCTAAGCTACTTTGTAGTGATCGCCTCTATTCTTCTCGTTTGGTCAGGTATGAGCGTAGAACATTCCAGTCCGGTGATTGCCATCTCCTTCATTATTGGAGCAGTATTTTCTGCAGTGGCAGGTTATATAGGTATGAACATTGCTACTAAGGCGAACGTTCGCACAACTCAGGCTGCCCGCACAAGTTTGTCAAGTGCACTAAAAGTATCATTTACCGGTGGATCAGTAATGGGACTTGGTGTTGCCGGTTTAGCGGTTCTTGGCCTTGGATCATTATTCATACTGTTCTATACAATTTATGTAAAGAATACAGGAGCCTCCGTGAATGGGGACGAAATGACAAAAGCATTGGAAGTCCTTGCAGGATTTTCTTTAGGTGCTGAATCAATCGCATTGTTTGCTCGTGTAGGTGGTGGTATATATACTAAAGCTGCAGACGTTGGAGCTGACCTTGTCGGAAAAGTTGAAGCCGGTATCCCGGAGGATGATGTACGTAATCCTGCAACCATTGCAGATAACGTGGGTGATAACGTAGGTGATGTAGCAGGTATGGGTGCCGACCTTTTCGGTTCTTATGTTGCAACAATTTTGGCTACAATGGTTCTTGGAAGCGAAATTGTTTCTGTCGATTCATTCGGTGGTATTGCTCCTGTTCTCTTACCAATGCTCATCGCAGGGATAGGTCTTGTGTTCTCCATCTTTGGAATGGCATTCGTAAAAATCAAAGATGACAATGGAGACGTTCAGAAAGCATTAAATTTTGGAAACTGGTCTTCTATTATTTTCACGGCGATCGCATCCTATTTCCTCGTTGATTACTTACTTCCTGAGAGTATGGATATACGTGGCTTCATATTCAGCAAGATCAGCGTTTACTATGCGATACTTCTGGGACTGTTAGTGGGTACATTGATGAGCATGATCACAGAATATTATACCGCAATGGGAAAACGTCCGGTCAATTCAATTGTAAAACAATCCTCAACCGGACATGCAACAAACATAATCGGTGGTCTTTCAATTGGTATGGAATCAACCGCTTTGCCGATTTTGGTATTGGCTAGCGGAATTTATGGTTCCTACTATTTTGCAGGCTTATATGGGGTGGCTATTGCCGCTGCAGGAATGATGGCAACGACTGCTATGCAACTTGCTATTGACGCCTTCGGTCCTATCGCTGACAATGCAGGTGGTATTGCTGAGATGAGTGGATTACCAAAAGAAGTTCGTAACCGTACGGATAATTTAGATGCAGTTGGAAACACAACAGCTGCTGCAGGAAAAGGTTTTGCCATTGCATCCGCAGCTCTTACCTCACTTGCATTGTTCGCAGCTTTCGTAGGTGTAGCGGGTATCAGTAGTATCGACATTTATAAAGCAGATGTTCTTGCAGGACTTTTCGTAGGTGGAATGATTCCATTCATATTCTCCTCTCTTGCTATCGCAGCCGTAGGTCGTGCAGCAATGGACATGGTGAATGAGGTTCGCAGACAATTCCGCGAGATTCCCGGTATCATGGAATACAAGGCAAAACCTGAATATGAAAAATGTGTTGCCATTTCTACAAAAGCATCAATTCGTGAAATGGTTGCTCCGGGTGCCATTGCCTTAGTTGTACCGGTTCTGGTTGGATTCGCTTTTGGTCCTGAAGTGCTTGGAGGATTACTTGCAGGTGTGACTGTATCCGGTGTACTTATGGGAATGTTCCAGAACAATGCCGGAGGTGCCTGGGATAATGCAAAAAAATCTTTTGAAAAAGGTGTGGATATTAATGGCGAGACTTTCTACAAAGGATCTGAACCACACAAAGCTTCCGTAACCGGTGACACTGTTGGAGATCCTTTCAAAGATACATCAGGCCCTTCAATGAATATCCTTATCAAGTTAATGTCTATCGTTTCTCTGATCATTGCTCCGCATATTGCAGTCACAGGTGGCGGAATGGATGGAGATTGTTGCGCAGGAATGGCACATGAATACAAAATGGACAAGTCATGCTGCTCCATGGACACAGAAGGAATGATGGGAATGGATTGTGAAATGGATGTCGACGGCAACTGCCTTATCGATTCAGCAACATGCGCTCAATGGTTGGCTGAAGGAAAGATAGACAGTGCAGATTGTGTCATGACTGAGAATGGGAAATGCGCTATCAATGCTGCAGCCTGCATGAAAGGTATGCACAGTGGAATGATGAAATGTTCTGAAGAATGCAAAGCAGCTTGTGAAGCAAAAGGCATTGATTGTTCAGATGCCGCAGCTTGCCCTGAAATGATGAAGTCTTGTTCAATGCACGGAAAGATGAAATGCTCTAAAGAGTGTATGGAAGAATGCAAAGCCAAAGGTATTGATTGCTCTGATCCTAAAGCTTGTCCTGCAATGATGAAAGATTGTTGTAAGAAATAATGAAGCAAAATTTATGTGGATAGATCCCGTAAAAGATTTGTCCACATAAATTATTTAAAATGAAATACGAATATCAAAGAAATCTTCTGATTTTTTGATTTCAATCTTGGTAAATATCTCTTAGCCCCTTTGCTTAAACACCCGGAAAAAAACCGAAGAGATCACTCTACCTTTACCAGTGTCATAAAAGTATAATCGAACTGATTTTTTTCGTCAGCCTTATACTCTTTCATCTGTATAGTACGCCAATCAAAAGGTTTTAATAAAGGAAAGTAAGTATCACCTTGAATTTCAGTATGAACTTTAGTCATATAGATCTTTGATGCTAAATGAATAGCCTCTTTAAAGATCTCACCGCCGCCGAAAATAAAAACTTCAGAGTCTGATTTAGATATTTCTATGGCCTCTTCCAAAGATGACACGATCACACAGCCTTCTGCCTTATAATTTTTATTTCGGGTAATAATGACGTTAGTACGACCCGGTAACGGCCTTCCTATGCTCTCATAGGTTTTACGACCCATGATGATATGATGACCCATTGTTAATTCTTTCACTCGCTTGAGGTCAGCACTAAGTTTCCAGGGCAACTGATTACGTACCCCGACAACATTATTCTCAGATAAAGCAACGATGATAGAAATGTTTGCTGCCACAATAAATTTTCTTTATACCGCTACCGCTCCTTTTATGTGCGGATACGGGTCATAGTTTTCAATATTCAAATCTTCGAATTTAAAATCGAAGATATTCTTAATAGCAGGATTTAATTTCAATGCAGGCAATGGTCGTGGTGCCCGGGTTAATTGTAGTGCTACCTGTTCGAAATGATTCGAATATATGTGTGCATCACCGAATGAATGAACAAAATCTCCGGGTTGCAAATCGCAAACCTGAGCGATCATCATGGTTAACGCAGCATAAGATGCAATGTTAAAAGGAACACCCAAAAAAATGTCGGCACTGCGTTGATATAGCTGACAGGATAATTTTCCGTTTGCTACATAAAACTGAAAGAAGGCATGACAAGGTGGTAATTTCATTTGTGAAATTTCACCGACATTCCATGCACTGACTATCAGGCGACGTGAATCAGGATTCTTTTTAATTTGATCGATAACCTCGGCTATCTGATCGATTTTCTTTCCTGACTTGGACTCCCATTTTCTCCACTGTGAACCATAGACCGGACCCAGTTCCCCATTTGCATCAGCCCAATCGTCCCAAATACTCACCCCATTTTGCTTCAGATATTCGATATTGGTTTCTCCTTTAAGAAACCAAAGGAGCTCATGAAAAATCGATCTTGTGTGTAATTTTTTTGTTGTGAGAAGAGGAAAACCTTCCTGAAGATCAAATCGCATTTGATACCCAAAAACACTACGCGTACCTGTGCCGGTTCTGTCGCTTTTATCTACGCCATTATTCATGACGTGATTCAATAGGTCATGATATTGCTTCATCTCTCATATTTATTACAATCAATTGAACTTAGGGATATTCGCATTATAAGTGTATCAATTTTTCAGATCCGGACATATTATGTCTAATTGGTCAGAATATGATCACTTGTTTATCCTTTGGCAATTTATCTGTTGCAAATTTACATTAAAATTCCTGCAACTGTAGCTGATAAATATGAAGCTAAGGTTCCACAAATGAGCGCTTTGAAACCAAGGCTTGCAAGATCCGATCGTCTGGAAGGAGCTAATTCTCCAATACCTCCAACCTGAATGGCTATTGAGCTGAAATTTGCGAATCCACACAATGCTATACTTACAATAGTGAGTGTTTTAGGTTCAAGAAGTTTTGCCGCCACCATCGGAGAAAGATCAGAGTAGGCAACAAATTCGTTGACTGCAAATTTTGTTCCCAGAAGCTGACCTACAAGATGAACATCTTTTCCCGGCACGCCCATTGCCCACGCAAAGACAGAAAAAATAGAACCTAGAATTTCCTTCAGACTTAGTTGCTGGAATTTCATTCCAAGGAAACTTGCATAGTCGGTATGGTTGTATAGGAACATTCCAAACTTACCTAAGATAAAATCTATAAAAGCGATCAGTGCGATTACACCAATGAGCATGGCAATAACATTGAGAGATACTTTCATCCCATCACCGGCACCATGAGAAACTGCATCCATAAAATTGCTGTAAGTTTTTTTGACTTCCATCTTTATAGTTCCCTTCGTCTCAGATACCTGAGTTTCAGGTATCACGATCTTAGAAATAACCAATGCTGCCGGTGCAGCCATGATACTTGCAGCTATCAACAGATTTGCAGGAATACCCATGGAAATATAAACAGCCATGACTCCACCTGCTATACATGCCATACTGCCTGCCATACTCGCCAACAGTTCCGACATCGTCATCCCACTCAAATATGGCTTGATCATGATCTGTGCTTCTACTTGCCCAACGAATGCGCTGGCAACGTTTGACAGTGCTTCAGATCCACTCACGTTCATTAACTTCAACATGATCTTTGCAAAAAAAGCAACTATGCGTTGCATCAATCCTATGTGGTATGCAATACTAACAAGTACTGCCACGAAAATGATCGTCGGCATTATTTTAAAAATAAAAATAAAGCTATGTCCGGGTCCAAGGACTGCATCAAGAATTTCTTTCTTCACAAGAAATCCGAAGACAAATTCAGCTCCTCTATCTGAAAAATCCAAAAGCTTGGTTACCCAATGACCTAAGGTCCCGAACATTCTTTGTCCGAGCGGGGTTTTTAAAATAAATATTGCCAGTCCTAACTGTAACAACAATCCGCTGATAACAACACGCAGGCTTATAGCCTTACGATTATTTGACATCAGAAATGCGATCCCGAGGATAAGCACAATACCGATCAATCCGGAGAAACGTTCCATACTATGTAAAAAGGAATTTAAGATTCGTTAAAAATGAAATGCATCCAACAGGAAGATTTCAGTACGAATATCTAAAAAGGAATCGGAATTAAAAATCCAACGAAAATGGCCGAAGCGTTATTCCCTAAAAATGCAGTTGTGCCAAAAAATGAATCAGGAATTTTTTCGCTTATTCAACTCGTCCCGGATCCTGCCGGCGCGCTCATAAGCTTCTTCGTCAATAGCACGTTTCAGCAAATCTTTAAGATCTTCAGTGCTTGTGGCACCCATCTCACTCTCAGAGAGCTTAGTAGCGGAAGAAGGTGCCTGATGTTCAATGTGATCCTGAAGTCCTTCACCGAGACTGGCATCGTCCTGAACGATACCGCTTTGGGCGAGGATGAATTCATAGGTAAAAATCGGACAGTTAAATCTGACTGCCAATGCAATGGCATCACTTGTTCTTGCGTCAATTTCCTCCTTCTTATCACCATTATTGCAAATCAACTTTGCATAAAAAATGCCTTCAAGCAAATTGTAAATCAAAACCTCTTCTACCTGAATTTCAAAGGAATGAGCAAGGTTTTTAAAAAGATCATGTGTAAGTGGCCGTGTAGGCGTCATGCTCTCCAACTCTATTGCAATGGCTTGAGCCTCAAATGCACCTATGACGATTGGCAAACGCCTCTTACCCTTTTCTTCGCCCAGGATCAAAGTATAAGCTCCTGATTGTGTTTGACTGTAAGCAAGTCCTTGTATCTCGAGTTTGATCTTTTTCATATTAAGGTCTCCCGGCCATTCGACCGGCTGCAAATATCTTTATCGAAGTTAAAAAAAAAATGTTTCGTAATGCAGAAATTTCATCAGTTTTGGGAGCTCTTGAAGGCTTTTGCTGCCTCAATGAGCTTTGGAAGTACCTCAAAAGCGTCACCTACTATACCGTAATCTGCTGCCTTGAAAAAAGGAGCTTCAGGGTCTTTGTTCACAACGACGATCACTTTTGAACTGCTCACCCCTGCAAGATGCTGGATAGCACCGGAAATACCTACAGCTAAATAAAGGTTCGGACTAATAGCAATCCCGGTTTGTCCGACATGTTCAGAATGAGGTCTCCAGCCGGAATCTGAAACCGGCTTACTGCATGCCGTAGCAGCTCCAAGAATTTGTGCAAGTTCTTCGATCATCCCCCAGTTCTCCGGACCTTTCATTCCACGGCCGGCTGAAACTACCAGTTCAGCATCCGGTAATGACACTTTATCGCTTGACCTGATCGTCTCTTTCACAACAAGTTTCAGATCATTCGCTTCAACTGTTGCAGCAAAAGGAACTATATTTACCTGATCAGCGTTCTCAACAACCTTGTAAGAATTAGGCATCATACTGATCACTTTAATGTCTGAAAGAATTTCAACAAAGGCGAATGCCTTTCCTGAATAGGCTCCTTTTTTTACGACAAATCCGGAAGTCATTTCCGGTAAGTCAATCACATTTTCTCCTAAGCCCGCATTCAATTTAATAGCTACCCGGGGCGCAATTGCTTTCCCGGAAAAACTTGCCGACATAACGACTACTTTCGAGCCCTCAGCTTTGGCAGCTTGAGTAACAACACTTGTATAAGGCTGCACATTCATAGCTTTCAAATTATCGCCTGAAGCTTTCAACACTTTTGTTGCACCGTATAAACCGGTTTTACTTAACTCATCATCACTCACGTCTCCTATCGAAAGAGCTACCAATGGCAGCTTCATATGTGCTGCAATTGCCGCTCCGAATGAAAGTACTTCGAATGCTGACTTCTTAAATTTTCCTTCTACGTTTTCTATATATACCAGAACTGACATGCTGTTTAATTTTAGTTCATTGTTATCTACCGGACAAAATAAGCTTAGATGACCTTCTTCTCTTCTCTTAAAATTTCAAATAATTTTCCAGCCTCGTCAACCGGAATAAGTTTTACTGCACTACGCGGAACCGGTTTATCGTATCCCGTAACTTTTGTCAGTTGTGCCACTTCAATAGCTTCAACAACATTCAGGGGTTTGGTTCTTGCAGACATAATTCCACGCATGTTTGGAATTTTCCACTCAGCCATGCCTTCAGAAGCACCGGCTACAAATGGCATGGTTGTTTGTATAATTTCCTTGCCTCCCTCAATTTCATTATCGAGCGTAGCTGTTGCTCCATCAACGACGAGACTTTTAGCAAAAAGTATACATGGAATATCCAACAAAGCAGAAATCATTGCAGGAACTGAAGATCCATTATGATCGCTGGACTCCCGGCCGCACAAGATCATATCAAAAGGATTTTTCTTTACATATTCAGCAATCTGATGAGCTACAAAATATGAATCACGCGGTTGCGCATTAATACGTACAGCGTCATTTGCGCCTATGGCAAGTGCTTTTCTTATCGTAGGTTCAGAACTTGTTTCCCCTATATGAATAACAGTGACTGTTCCGCCGGATGCTGCGGCCAGGTCGACTGCTTTTGATAGAGCAATTTCGTCGTAGGGGTTTAGGATATAAGTAACTCCGGAGCTCACAAACTCCTTTTTATCAGCAGAGAATTCTATTCTGGCCGTTGTGTCGGGAACATGAGAAATGCAAACAAGAATTTTCATTCAGTATTATATTTTATTTGTTCAATTTATCCGTTTAAAAGATCGATTTTCTGCTGCTTCCTGTTGAGTGATCAAAGATCTGGGATTGACATATACTTTTTAAGATGTGTATATTCGTAAAAAAAATCGCTTCTTTTAATTGGCGCGAAGATACATAAATAATTTTGCCCTTGAGAATGGATGATGCTTTAAATACAAGAATTGAAAATCTGAAAAAATATCTTTTAGATGATCCAAACGATAGCTTTCTCAGGTATGCATTGGCTATTGAATTATTTAAAAACAATGAACTACCGGAGTCACAAAGGATTTTCGAAAATTTAATCATTGATAACCCTGAATACCTTGCTACCTATTATCAATACGGAAAATTTTTAGAAGAAATTGAAGACTTTGCAAAAGCGACTATGGTGTATGAGACCGGAATCAAAATAGCAGAAAAACAGAATAACATGCGCACAGTCAAAGAGTTGAAAGAGGCATTGCGTTCAGTCCGTGATCTGGAAGAATGAATGAAATAAGAGCGGATTTTTCTACATTTGCAACCCGGATATTTAGTTGCGATCATTTGGTTTAAGCTATGCATCAAAGGACAATTGCAGACCCTTGGAATTAACAGAATAGAATAGCTATATATGAAAGAATTACAATTCAGAGAAGCTTTACGTGAAGCAATGTCAGAAGAAATGCGTCGTGATGAACGTGTATTTCTCATGGGTGAAGAAGTTGCTGAATACAACGGAGCATACAAGGTAAGTCAGGGTATGCTGGAAGAATTCGGAGCCAAGCGTGTTATAGATACTCCTATTGCTGAATTAGGATTCACCGGTATTGGTGTTGGTGCAGCTATGAATGGTTTGCGTCCGATCATCGAATTCATGACCTTTAATTTTTCACTTGTTGCGATCGATCAGGTTATCAATTCAGCAGCAAAAATGATGAGCATGAGCGGTGGTCAGTATACCGTGCCAATAGTTTTTCGTGGACCGACAGCCTCTGCAGGTATGCTCAGCTCACAACATTCACAGGCATTTGAAAGCTGGTATGCCAATTGCCCGGGATTAAAAGTTGTTATTCCATCAAATCCTGCTGATGCAAAAGGTTTGTTGAAATCATCTATTCGGGATAATGATCCTGTAGTCTTCATGGAAAGCGAACAAATGTATGGTGATAAAGGAATGGTTCCTGAAGGAGAATACCTGATTCCTATTGGCGTTGCCGATGTTGTTCGAAAAGGTACGGATGTGACGATCGTTTCTTTTGGGAAGATGATGAAGATCGCCCGAAAGGCAGCAGAAGAATTGGAAAAGGAGCAAATCAATGCTGAGGTGATTGACCTCCGCAGTGTTCGGCCGATCGATTACAACTGCATTATTCAATCTGTCAAGAAAACGAACCGGCTGGTAATCGTTGAAGAATCCTGGCCATTGGCTGCTATTGCTACCGAAGTAGCTTTCAAAGTACAGAAGGATGCATTTGATTATCTTGACGCTCCTGTCCTGAGAGTAATGGGCGGTGATGTTCCGCTTCCTTACGCTCCTACTCTCATTGATGCATTTTTACCTAATCCTGAACGGGTTATCAAAGCTGTCAAGGAGGTCATGTATCTCAATGTTCCCTGATCAATCAGACTGCCAGGTTAAACAATGAATAGAATAAAGTTGTACTGAGTCTTCAAGCCTGCCTCATTTTTTCAATTTATTAGTACATTAAAGTTTATTTACTGTTTTTCAAGGACTTTAGGCAGAAAAGTGTACCTTTGCAGCCTTATTTTAAAAAAGTATAATGTTAACCTTCCCTGAACTTGGGTTGGGCGAAAAAGTGTTAAAGGCCATTGATGCGTTGGGCTTTAAAGAGCCAACTCCCATCCAGCAACAAGCAATTCCCCTCCTTCTTAATGACAAGTCTGATTTTATTGGTCTCGCACAGACCGGCACCGGAAAAACGGCTGCATTCGGACTTCCACTCATTGAAAAAGTAAATTTCAATTCAAATGCAACGCAGGCATTGATCCTTGCTCCAACAAGAGAGCTTTGCGTGCAGATCACTGAAGATCTGCTTAAATATTCCAGATATACACAAGGCGCAAATATTGTTCCTGTATACGGTGGTGCAAGCATCACAACACAGATGAGACAACTTAAAAAGGGTGCACAAATTATCGTGGCTACTCCGGGTCGTCTCATTGATATGATAGGTAAAAAAGCTTTGTCATTGCACACAGTAAGATTTGTTGTGCTTGACGAAGCCGATGAAATGCTCAACATGGGATTCCAGGAGGATATCGATGATATTCTTTCAACTACTCCTGAGCAAAAAAATGTTTGGTTGTTCTCTGCTACTATGCCTTCTGCAGTACGCGCGATATCTTCCAGTTACATGAAGAATCCCGCTGAACTGACCATTGGAACACAGAATAGCGGAGCAGATAATCTTGAACATTATTATTACGTAGTTCACGAACGTGATCGTTACATTGCGTTACGCCGCATTCTCGATTCAACCCCGGAATTATTTGGTGTAATTTTTTGTCGCACTAAACTAGATACCCAGCGAATAGCCGAAAATCTTATCAAAGATGGCTACAACGCAGATGCATTGCACGGTGATCTTAGTCAACAACAAAGAGACAAAGTAATGAACCGCTACAGAAACCGTTCATTGCAGGTACTGGTAGCAACTGATGTTGCGGCACGCGGTATCGATGTAAGAGATATTTCACACGTGATACACCACCACTTGCCTGATGAAATTGAAAACTACACGCATCGTAGCGGTAGAACTGCAAGAGCAGGAAAGTCAGGAATATCTATTGCACTGGTGAACGTAAAGGAAATCTTCAAGATCCGTCAGATAGAAAAAAAGATCAATAAGAAATTTCACTTGGGAAAAATTCCAGATGCTGTTGATATTGGAGAGCAACAATTACTTCACTTCATTCGCAAGATCCATACTGTGGAAGTAAATGAAAAAGCTTTAGCGAAATACCTCGAGCCTGTTTACAAAGAATTTGAAGGACTGACGAAAGAAGAAATCATCAAGCGAATTGTAAGCCTGGAATTCAATCGTTTCCTGAATGATTACAGAAATGCACCTAATCTGAATGTGGATATTGCACATAAAGGAAAGAGTGCAAGTGACCGCCCTAGATTTGGAGCACCACGGATGTTTGTGAATGTTGGTTCTGTTGACGGATTTGACCGGGGAAAATTGCTAGGTTATATTTTAGAGTTAACCGGACTGCAAAAGGATGATATTGGAAAGATCGACATCAAGCCGGTTTATTCTTTTGTAGAAATAGAGAATGAATCCCATATGGAAAAGGCCTTGAAATCCTTTACTGATGAATTTCACAATGGTCGTCCGGTAAGGGTAGAAAAATCAGGTGAGCCTCCAAAGAAAGATTTTTCAAAAAAGGATTTTTCAAAAGGAAATAAATCCTGGTCAAACAAACCTCCGCGCAAAGGAGATTTCAAATCAAGCAGATCTGACAATAAATCCGGACAGAAAAAGAAGAAATACAACTCCGGTTGGTAAACAAAATTTTTCTTCAATCATTCTGTGTAAATAAAAAAGGCAAAAAAATATTTTTGCCTTTTTTATTTGCCTGTTTAGAGCCAAAATTGAAGAATCAATTTGAAAATTTGAGCATAATTTGACTTGTCAGAACTGATGATTTATTAACAGCCACATGGCAATTAGTCATAAAAAACGGATAAATTTATACTGCAGAATAGTTATATTTGTGCGCCGGTGAAACTCTTTAGGCGTCTGCTTGTTAACTCGGCCTCCTCTCACCGGAGATATCTCCAAAAAAATTCAATTAACATATCATACAAATGGCATCGATCAAATTCAGTGGTAATGACGCAACGTTTTACAAAGAATTAAAACTACGCGTTCACAAATACTTTGAGGAGAAAAAAATATCTACTCATGGTGACTACCGAAATATCGTGAAGGCTATCGTTCTTCTCGGTACATTTCTTGGCACATATGTAGTGCTTGCATTCCATCTGCTTCCAGGTGCATGGGCACTTTTACTTTGCGTGCTTTTAGGCGTAGCTACAGCACTGATTGGTTTCAACATCATGCACGATGGTGCACATGGAAGTTTATCAAAAAAACCTGTCGTTAACAGATTAGCCGCACTCACTTTAAACATGCTTGGCGCAAGTTCATTTTTATGGAATATCAAACACAATATTATACATCACACTTTTACAAACGTTGACCATGTAGATGACGATATATTGAATGAACCGTTTTTCAGAATGACTGAAAGCCAAACCCGTCGACCTATACATCGCTTCCAACATTTGTATTTTCCTTTTGCTTATGGATTAATGTATATGTTCTGGATCTTTGTATTGGATTTTAAAAAATATTTTTCTCGCAGGATCGCAGATCATGGAAACATCAAAATCGGGTTCAAAGATCATTTCGGTTTCTGGCTGACAAAAGTTTTGTACATATTCTTCTATATAGCAGTTCCACTGTTTTTCTATTCAGTGCCTGCACTTATTTTAGGTTACGCAGTTTTTGCCATCACTACAGGAATCATCACAAGCGTTGTATTTCAGTTGGCGCACACAGTTGAAGACACAAGCTTTATAACACCTCCGCCTCAATCAGTACCCATTGAAAGCGACTGGGCTAGTCATCAGGTAAAAACTACAGCAAACTTTGCAACAGGAAGCAAATTGGTGACCTGGCTTACGGGTGGCCTGAACCATCAGGTTGAACACCATCTTTTTCCAAAGATCTCACATGTTCACTACCCGGAACTGAGTTTAATTGTAAGAGACACCTGTAAAGAGTACGGTCTGCCATATCATGAACAAAGTTCATTTGCAAAGGCTGTTGCTTCCCATATCCGATTCCTGTACCGACTCGGAAGAAAGTAAGATTATTAACAATTTATGAGAAATTCTATCACCCTCCGCCAAAAACGGAGGGTTTTTTATTGAAAAATTATCAATTTATAGATTTATTGCTTTTCATACATAAATTGAAATTTTGTAAGATTTCACAAAATTTTTATACTTTTTTTGTGTCATACCCCATCAAAACTACATGACTTGTTGAAAAAATGTAACTTTTTTCTTGACACCCCCCTATAAAATTGCATACATTGCGAAAGTTTTATAATAATATTTATTCCGGACATTCATTTATTTAAACCTCTTATCAAATAAATCATATGAGTACTCTCAGATTTCGTGCCCTCGAAACAGCATTAGACCGCACCCCCGTGCGAATTACTACCCCTTCTGTCAAAATCTCAGATTTTTTTGGCAATAATGTATTTAACAAGGATGCAATGCAAAAGCATTTGCCCCGTGAAGCTTACAAAGCTGTAATGGCAGCGATAGACCATGGTGCACAGATCGACAGAAACATGGCCGACCTGGTAGCCTTAGGAATGAAAGATTGGGCATCGAGCAAAGGATGTTCACATTACACGCATTGGTTCCAGCCCCTTACCGGCCTGACAGCTGAAAAACATGACTCCTTCTTCGAAGTAAGTGATGGAAAAGCCATAGAGCATTTTTCCGGAAATGCGCTTGCACAGCAGGAGCCGGATGCTTCTTCATTCCCAAGTGGAGGTATCAGAAATACGTTTGAAGCAAGAGGTTACACCGCATGGGATCCAAGCTCTCCTGCTTTCATCATGGAAAGCAACAGCGGCAAAACACTTTGTATACCGACAATATTTGTCTCCTATACCGGAGAATCACTAGACCATAAGGCACCTCTGTTAAAAGCATTGAATGAACTTGATAAAGCAGCAGTAGACGTTTGCCAGCTCTTTGACAAAGACGTCACTAAGGTTCATGCTACATTGGGGGTTGAACAGGAATATTTTCTTGTGGATACTGCTCTGCATAATTCTAGACCTGACCTATTGATTACCGGCCGTACCTTATTTGGCCACTCGCCTGCAAAAGGTCAGCAGTTGGAAGACCATTACTTTGGATCTATCCCTGAGAGAGTCTATTCCTTTATGCTCGACTTTGAAACTGAAGCCTATAAACTCGGAATTCCACTGAAGACACGTCACAATGAAGTTGCACCAAGTCAGTTTGAATGTGCGCCAGTCTTTGAAGAAATAAATCTTGCAGTCGATCACAATGCTCTCCTGATGGATTTGATGGATAAGGTAGCCCGACGTCATCATTACAAAGTTCTTCTTCATGAAAAACCCTATGCAGGAATAAATGGCAGTGGCAAACACAATAACTGGAGCCTAAGCACTAACACTGGAAAGAATTTGCTCAGTCCGGGTACTACGCCTAAAAGTAATATGATGTTCCTTGCATTCTTTGTAACTACGATTCGTGCTGTATTCGAACATGCTGATTTGCTTCGTGCAAGCATTGCCTCT